>Ga0209502_10001682_pt1 | contig 19627 bp, 18 predicted proteins | sample ArcticOcean_MG_C_10_FD_187442 | JGI IMG/M metagenome (GOLD analysis project Ga0209502, IMG submission 187442) | Marine microbial communities from western Arctic Ocean - ArcticOcean_MG_CB11_90 (SPAdes) (version 2) | ecosystem: Environmental > Aquatic > Marine > Oceanic | place: Arctic Ocean... | reverse complement strand
AAATATATCTGACATCTCAGAAACTATTGTTTATGAGACCTTAACAGCTATTTCTCCGCGTGTAAAAAAAATATTAAAAGAATAATTTTTATTCCATTTGAAATGAGCCGATAACAAGAAAAAAAACGAAACAAAAAATTACTTGTTGTGTCAAATATTTACCTCAAAAAATCAGAAACTTCCCTATAAAATTGTGTCGGGTTTTCTGCATGTAACCAATGGCCTGCGTTTTTAATTTCAATTATTTTAGAATCGGTAAAATGTGCTGAGATTATTGCTTCTTCTTTCTCGGTAATGTATTCTGAATTCTCACCTTTCAAAAATAAAGTGGTCTTTTCATAAATAGTAAAAGGTGGCAAGGCTTCCCCTATTTCTGAGTTATTTTCTGTGAGTGCTTTTAAATTAAAACGAAAAGCTAATTGTCCTTTTTCTTTCCAGTAAACATTTTTCAATAAAAACTGACGCACCCCTAATTCTGGAATTAAATCAGTTAATTTCTTATCTACTTTAGCCCTAGAATTATCTACTGAAAAATTTATCGAATTTAAACCTGCTAAAATTGCGTTATGGTGCGGTTGGTATTCTCTTGGAGAAATATCTACAATAATTAATTTCTCAACCAATTCCGGATACATTACTGCAAACAACATTGCTGTTTTACCCCCCATAGAATGCCCAATTATATATACTTGCTCTAATTGATGGTATTTAATATAATTAAACAAATCCTCCACTAAAACTGCATAATCAAAAGTATCTTCATGAAAACTACGTCCATGATTTCTTTGATCTATTAAATGGACTTCAAACTCTTCAGAGAACTGATTTCCTAATGTTTTCCAATTATCCGACATTCCAAAATAACCATGCAAGATTAATAACGAAATTCCTTCACCTTTTATAGTGGAATGTAATATTGGGTTTTTAGACATTTTTTTACTATTATTATCGCTGCTTGTTACATAAGAGTTTTCAGAAAAAAACGCAGCATTATACTACTGTTTCCTATACTTACTACCAGCTAAAACTTTATAATCCTCGTGATAATTGAAAACTACTTTAATCGATGCAAATACATATTTACCACATTTTCTAAACCTAAATACAAACTTTCTGCAATCAGGGCGTGACCAATTGAAACTTCCGCTAAATTAGGAATGTTTTGTTTAAAAAATTTAATATTCTCTAGGCTTAAGTCATGTCCTGCGTTAATACCTAAACCTATTTTGTTTGCTAAAACCGCAGCCTCTGTATATGGTTTTATAGCCTCTTTATTTCCTAAATCAAACTGAGATGCAAATTCTTCTGTATATAGTTCTATTCTGTCTGCACCTGTTTCTGCTGCAGCCTCAATCAGTTTAAAATCTGTATCTATAAAAATAGAAGTTCTAATTCCGTTTTGTTTAAATTCTTGAATTACTTCCTTTAAAAAAGATTGATGTTTTACAGTATCCCAGCCAGCATTGGAAGTAATTGCATGAATAGAATCTGGCACTAAAGTAACTTGTGTAGGTTTCGTTTCTAAAACTAAATCTATAAAAGACTTAATTGGGTTTCCTTCAATATTAAATTCTGTCTTTACAACAGCTACTAAATCTCTAGCGTCTTGGTATTTAATATGTCTTTCATCTGGTCTTGGATGAATCGTAATTCCTTGGCCACCAAAATTCTCTATATCTGCAGCAACTTTTAGTAAATTTGGTACATCACCCCCACGAGAGTTTCGTAAAGTTGCTATTTTATTAATATTTACGCTTAACTTTGTCATTGTCTAAAATTAGAGTACAAATATAAATTATTAAATCATTTTATCCTATATTCGTAGAGCATGAATATTACAGATTACATACTAAATGAAATAAAACCATTGCATTTAAAAGGCAGCGTAAAAACAGCTAAAAAAATGTTTAACAATTTCCCTATTACACATTTTTGTTTGGTAGAAAACGACATGCTTTTAGGTTCTTTTGCGCAAGAAGATATTCAAACTATAGAAAATAATGATGCATCCCTAGCTGCATATAGACACTTGTTAAATTCTTTTTTTACAGATGAAAATGCAACTGTCTTAGAGCTTTTAAAAATTTTCGCAGATAATGATACTACTATTATACCTGTTCTAAATAAAGAAAAAAAATACCTTGGTTATTACGATTTGTGTGATGTTTTAGACGTTTTTTCTACGAGTCCGTTTATAACTGAAAATAGCGAAACAGTGATCATAGAGAAACTAGAAAGTGATTTTTCTATGGCTGAAGTATCTCAAATTATAGAATCTAATGGCGGTAAACTGTTAGGAATGTATATTTCAGAAAAAAAACAAAATTTGGTTCAAATTACACTTAAAATAAGTACAGAAGATATTCATGAGATTATGCATGCCTGCAGAAGGTATGATTATAAGATAATTTCTACACATGAAAATGATGTGTATTTAGAAGATTTAAAGAATAGATCTGATTATTTGCAAAAATATCTAGAAATGTAACTAGATCAATTGGTTTATAAGCATTTATTTTAAAAAATGGATTAACAATGAAAAAAGTAGCAGTTTACGGACAATCTTATTCTATTTCAGCCGAAAAAGAAATTCAAATTCTATTAGAGATTTTAGAGGAAAATAATATTGTTTGTTTCATCGAAAGTAAATTTTATAATTTACTAGTTGAAGGAGATATTCTAAATAAAAAATATCCAACATTTTCTCATTTTAATGATTTAAATAACTCTTTTGATTTAATGTTTACATTAGGTGGAGATGGCACAATTCTTAGGGCTGTTACCTATATAAGACATCTAGGAATACCAATGTTGGGCATAAATACAGGAAGGTTAGGTTTTCTAGCAACCATAAATAAAAAGACCATAAAAGAAAGTGTAACTCTTATTTTAAATGGAGCATATTCTGTGCAAGAAAGAACACTTTTATCTGTAAAAACTACTCCAGAAACAGAGAAGTTTTCTGAAATTAATTTTGCTCTAAACGAAGTAACAATTGCAAGAAAGAACACCACTTCAATGATTGGTGTAACCACCAATCTAAACCATGAATATTTAACAAATTACTGGGCAGATGGTTTAATAATTGCTACCCCAACTGGTTCTACCGGTTATTCTCTCAGTTGCAATGGTCCAGTGGTTTCTCCAGATTCTAAAAACTTAGTTATAACACCTATTGCACCGCACAATTTAACCGCCAGATCTATGGTAATTTCAGATGAAACTTCTATTCAATTAGAAGTAGATTCTAGAGAAAAAGAATTTTTAATTTCATTAGACTCTAGAATTACTTCTGTTGCAAAAAATACTAAAGTTTTTATAGAGAAGGCCCCTTTTACCATTAAGAGTATTATCCCTAACAATCAGTCTTTTTTACAAACATTACGCAGCAAGTTGCTTTGGGGGGAAGATACTAGAAATGAAACCAACCTTTAAGTACTACCAAACAATAAAAAAGCAAAAAACTTGTTATTCAAAAAAGACTGAGTATTAACTTTATAAAGCAAATTGTAATTCCTATATTTGTTGGCTATTTTCTATAATGAGAAGAAGTATTTTATTTATTGCATGTCTTTATTTTTGCTCAACTATGCTTGGTCAAGAGTATGAAATTGGAGTTTCTTTAGGAGGCACAAACTATGTTGGTGATATTGGTAGTACAAGCTACATAAATCCAAATAAACTTGCAGGTACAGTGTTTTTTAAATACAATTACAACCCTAGAGTTGCTTTAAAAGCTACATTTAGTTATTTACCAATAGCAGGAGATGACGCAAAAGCAGGTAGTCATTTTAGAAACAATAGAGGGTTAAGTTTTTCGAATACCATAAATGAAGTAGCTTTAGGACTCGAGTTTAATTTTTACGAGTTTGACATTTCATCAGAGGATAAAAGCTGGACTCCATACATTCTAGTAGAACTAGCAGCATTTAATTATGGAATTATTATTGGAGAAACCGAGACAGTAAACAAAAATAAAACAGTGTTAGCCTTACCTATTGGTATTGGCTTTAAGTCTAAATTAATAGGTAATTTAGCTTTTTCTTTAGAAACAAAGTTTAGATATACATTTGAAGACGATTTAGATTTTATTTCAGATAATAATTTAGATTTTAATATTGAAGGAAATAGCAATGATTGGTATATGTTCACAGGTGTATCTATAATCTACACCTTTGGAAGACCAGCATGTTACACTAAGGGATTATAAAAAAATATGGACAAAAGATTACTTATTAATTTACAAAGAGTGCCAAAACACGTAGCCATTATTATGGATGGCAATGGACGTTGGGCCGAAGGGAAAGGTATGAGTAGAGTTTTTGGCCATAGAAATGCACTAACTGCCGTTAGAGAATCTATAGAATCCGCAGCTCAAATTGGAGTGAAAGCAATAACTTTATATGCTTTTTCTACAGAAAACTGGAACAGACCAAAATTAGAGGTAGATGCACTTATGAGTTTGCTTGTAAACTCATTAAAAAAAGAATTAATTACTTTCCAGAAAAATGGAGTTATCGTAAATGCTATTGGAAATATCGAAAACTTACCTAGCAAAGCAAAAAAAGCTTTAAATGAAGTAATTATTAAGACAAAAGACAATTCTAAAATTATAATGACATTGGCATTGAGTTATGGTTCTAGAGAAGAAATTGTTAACGCAATCAAAAACATATCTAAAAAAGTTGTTAATAAAGAACTTTCTGTAAAAGAAATTGATGAAAATATTATAAATAACCATTTATATACGTTTAATTTGCCCGAGGTCGATTTAATGATAAGAACAAGTGGTGAACAACGCATCAGTAATTTCTTACTTTGGCAAATGGCTTATGCTGAATTATACTTTACGGATGTACTTTGGCCAGATTTTAGAAAAGAGGATTTTTACGATGCAATTATAGATTACCAGAATAGAGAAAGAAGATTTGGAAAAACAAGTGAACAAATTACAGAATAAATTTTTTATGAAATTATTTTCCGCAGCAATAGTGCTTACAGCACTATTTTCTACTTATAGTGCTAGTGCACAAGTTAAAAAAGATAGTTTATCTACAGTTAATAAAGACACAATATCTAATAAAAATATTTCTTTTGAAAAAGGGAAAGCATATATTTTAGGTGGAATTTCTGTAACAGGTCTTAAAAAGTTTAGTGAAGAAACCGTGAGAGTTTTTACAGGTCTTAGATACGGCCAAACTATTAAATTACCTGGAGATAAATTAACAAGTGCTATTAAAAAGCTTTATGAAAGTAAGCAATTTAGTGATGTAGATGTTTATTTAGATAGAATTGACGGAGAAACAGTTTACCTTAAATTGGAAGTGCAAGAGCTTCCGCAATTAAATCAGGTAAATATTACTGGAATTAAAAAATCTAAAGCCAAAGAGCTTATTACAGAAGCAGAATTGAAATTAGGTAAAATGGTAACAGACAATTTATTGGTTACCACAAAAAACTACTTCACAAAAAAATATACAGACAAGGGTTTCTTAAAAACTAAAGTTTCCTTAGACGTTCAAAAAGATACAACAGACATCAACATTGTTAATATGTCGGTTTTTATTGACAAAGGAGCTAAAATCAAAATTCAAGACATAAATTTCACAGGTAACAAAGCACTTTCTGATAAAAAAATCAGAAAAGCAATGTCTAATACAAAAGAAAAGTTTTTCGGACGTTTCTGGAAAGGTTCAAAATACATAGAGGAGGAATATCAAGAAGATTTGGAAAGTATTTTAGATAAATACAGTAGACTTGGTTATAGAGATGCTCGTATTCTAAAAGAAAGTATTTCTTGGAATGACAACAATACCATAGATATTAATATAGATTTAGAGGAAGGTAAACAATATCGTTTTGCAGAAATATTATTTATTGGAAATAAAGAATATACCGATGAACAATTGCAACGCGTTTTAAAAATTGAAAAAGGGGATATTTATAATGGTGCTGTTTTAAAAGAACGTGTGAATGGTGACGGGACTCCAACATCTTTTGACATCTCTTCTGAATACCAAAATAACGGATACTTATTCTCTCAAGTAAATGCTGTTGAAACCAGAGTAGAAGGCGAGTCTATTACGGTAGAAGTTAGAATTAGAGAGGATGAAAAAGCACGAATTAAAAAAGTAAGTGTTACCGGAAATGACAAGACAAATGATCATGTAATTTTTAGAGAATTACGAGTAAAACCAGGAGACTTATTTAGTAGAAGAGAAATTATTAGGTCTATTAGAGAGATTGGCCAACTAGGTTTCTTTGATCAAAACGTTACACCAGATGTAGTGCCAAATTACCAGGATAAAACTACAGATATTAACTTTAATGTTATAGAAAAAGGAGGTAGTCAAATAGAATTACAAGGTGGTTATGGTGGAGGTTCTTTTATTGGAACATTAGGTCTTTCGTTCAACAACTTTTCTATCAAAAACATATTTAATAAAGCAGCATATAAACCTTTACCTACAGGAGACGGGCAAAAACTAGCTTTAAGATTGCAAACTAGTAGAACTTTTAGCACTTATAGTTTTTCTTTTACAGAGCCATGGTATGGTGGTAAAAAGCCTAAATCATTATCTTTTTCTGTTTATCAATCAAATCAGTTTCAGATAAATCCGCAAACCTATGATGTAGATAAAGATAGAAAATTAGGAATTACAGGGGCATCTATCGGCTTAGGCCAGCGTTTAAAATGGCCTGATGACTTTTTCCAATTATCACAAACAATCTCATATCAAAGTTTTCAGTTAAAAAACTATGGATTTAGAGTTGGTGATAATGTTTTAAATAACGGTACTTTAAATAACTTATCTTACAATTTAAATTTTAGTAGAAGTTCTGCGGGGCCAAGTTTAATTTTTCCTACGTATGGTTCTGAGTTTTCTTTTGGAATAAAAGCTACCTTTCCTTATTCGCTATTCACTGACAAAAACTATGATGAACCGGCTAATTTAACTTCTGTAGAGCAAAACGATTTTCTTGCAGACAAATATAAGTGGTTAGAATATTACAAGTTTAACGCTAAAGGTAAATGGTATACTTCATTTACTGATAAATTGGTTTTAATGACCAATGCAGAATTTGGGTTTTTAGGATTTTACAATGATGATTTAGGTCAAACACCTTTTGAACGCTATTTTGTAGGTGGAGATGGTATTGCGCAGTTCCAATTAGATGGTAGAGAAACGGTAGGCTTAAGAGGTTATGAAAACAATAGACTATCTTCCATTGCTGGAGGAACAATTTACAATAAGTTTCAATTAGAGCTTAGGTATTCTATTACAGATGCTCCTTCTGCCTCTATATACACTTTAGGATTTTTAGAAGCGGGTAATTCTTATGACAATTTTGATGAATATAATCCGTTTAATGTAAAAAGATCAGCTGGTTTAGGAGTTAGGATATTTATGCCTGCTTTTGGATTATTAGGAATTGATTTTGCACATGGTTTTGATCCATTACCAGGTGGAATAGAGAAATCTGGTTGGCAAACACATTTTATTATCGGAAGACAATTCTAAGAAAACAACGCATTTATAATGCCAAATGTTCTTTTGGTGCGGTTTTTTCTAAATAGTTAACAAATGAAAAAAATATTTTTATGTTTAGTTCTTTTATTCTCAATTAGCCTCTCTTGGGCTCAGAGAAGTCAAATAATAGCTTATATAGACATGGAGTACATTCTAGAAAATGTTCCAGAATATTTAGAGGCTCAAAATACTTTAGATGCAAAAGTTGTTAAATGGCAACAAAGATTAGATAAACAAGCTAGATTTATAGAAGTTTTAAAAACAGATTTAGCAAATGAAAAAGCTATTCTAACAAAAGATCTAATAGAAGAAAAAGAAGAAGAAATATCTTTAAAGCATGATGAACTTAGAAGATTAGAATCTTTATATTTTGGACCGAAAGGAGATATGTTTACACTAAGGAAGCAATTAGTTAAACCAATTCAAGATCAAGTTTACAATGCAATTCAGAATATATCCGCTAGAAAAAAATATGATTTTGTTTTTGATAAATCTAGTGAATTAGTAATGCTATATTCAAATAAAAAATACGATATTAGCGACCTCGTTTTAGCATCAATAGATAGAACTAGATTGGTTGGTAAAAAAAATACTGAAAAGAAAGAAAAAAACACTCCTAAAGAGTTAAGTACAAAACAGAAACAAGTTTTAGCAAAAAAAGAAATTGTTGCTGCAAAAAAACTTTCAGATAGAGAAGCAAAAAAGAAAGCAATTGCTGACAAAAGAAAAGAATTATTAAAGAAGAGAAACGAAAAAAGAGAGTTACTTAAAGAAAAAAGAGCTGCTTTGAATAAGAAGAAGCAAGAAGCAAGAAATAAACAAAAAACCCAAGACAATAACAATTAAATTAAATTAAACTAGAATGAAAAATTTTAAAACGTTACTATTAATTGCTGTATTCACTATAGGATTCGCTGGTGTTACAAATGCACAAAAAATAGCTCATGTAGATTATCAGAGAGTAATAGACAATATGCCAGAAACAAGAGCATTAACTGTTACCTTAGAGAAATTAGGTAAATCTTACCAAAGTGAAATTGAAGGTTTAAAGAAAAAGTTAGAAGCTAAAGTTCAAAAATACACTGCAGAACAAGCAACACAAACTGAAACTACAAATAAAGAAAGAGCTCAAGAAGTGCAACTAGATAAAGCAAGATTTGATCAAGCACAACAAGCAGCTTACCAAGAAATGCAAAAAAGACAAGCGCAAGATTTAGAGCCTATTGTAAAGAAGGCTGAAGTAGCTATAGAAAATATTGCTGCTGCAAAAGGAATTTTGTATGTATTTGACGCTAAATCTTTAATTATAAAAAAAGGTACAGACTTATATGACGCTGCAAAAGCTAAATTAGGTTTATTAGCAGATAAGCCAAGACAGCAACAAGCGCCTAGATAATTGTTACTTTTTATAAATAAAATAAAGAAACCTACTTTTTAAAGTAGGTTTCTTTATTTTTACAACCTATGGTAAATACTAATTCTCCTATTGGCTTTTTTGATTCTGGTGTGGGCGGAACCTCTATTTGGAAAGAAGTAATAACCCGCTTACCAAAAGAACATACTATTTATCTTTCTGACAGTGAAAATGCTCCTTACGGCGAAAAGTCTAAAGACCAAATTATAGCATTGTGCAAAAAAAATACAGAATTTCTACTACAAAAAAACTGTAAAATTATTATAGTTGCCTGTAATACGGCTACAACTAATGCTATTGATTACTTAAGAAGTAATTACAACATTCCTTTTATTGGCATAGAACCTGCAATAAAGCCTGCAGCATTAAATACTAAAACTAAAAAAATTGCCATTTTAGCGACAAAAGGGACACTTAACAGTACTTTGTTCGAAAAAACGTCGAGCATTATTAATAAAGATATTGAAGTGAAAGAGACTACTGGAAAAGGACTGGTAGAATTAATTGAAGATGGCAAACTAAATTCTAAAGAAATGACTTCTTTATTATCTTTCTATTTAAAACCGATGATTGCTAATAATATAGATTCTCTTGTATTAGGTTGTACACATTATCCTTATTTGATACCTCAAATAAAGAAAATAATTGGAGAAAAGATACAAATAATAGATTCTGGTGAGGCTGTTGCTAGGCAGACACAAGTAATTTTGAACAAACATAATATTGCCAATACTCATAATAATCCGCAGCATATAATCTATACAAATAAAGACACTGCTATTTTACAAAATTTGCTTTCTAAGTGTATCCCTGAAAATCTAAGAATCTTAAAAACTAAATTTTAAAAACTCCCGTAAGGAGAATTAATATTAGGACAAGCTGCTCCCCTTGCTTCGCGCGTCCATAAATTGATACCTAAAGAAATTTGATGAAAACCATTCTCTGCAAATAAAACCTGATTTAACTGTTTTGTATGTGTATATGAAAACATATAGTTTTTATAATTTATACCAATTACAGGAGAAATATATGCGGCTTTATCTAAACTATTGTTACTATCAAAATTTCTTCTGTAAGACAATGCAGCCCAAATTTGCGTTTCTGAAAACGTTTTATATGCTTTTAAATTAAAATCTGCCAATCGTTCTCCCGTTCCTTCTCTGACCTGAAGCATTATAGAAGGTTCTAATTGTACAAATCTTATATTTTCAAAATAATAACCAACAGACAGCACATAATTCCTTAAATCTAGGGGCTCTTGAACATTTAAGTTGTTTTTAGCAGTAAGAAATAAATTTTTAACTGTAAGATAGGAAGATAAACCTCCGCTGTGGTATGCAGCACTAAAATCTGCATTGTAATAGCTTGTACTTTCTATAATTTGGCTAATTGCTGGATCTCCTGTAAAACTTCTTTGATCTGATTGATTTTGAACAAACGAGAAAGCTAACCCAAAAGATAATTGCTTAAAAAACCGACCATCACTCATAGGTAAATGATAGGAATATGTTCCTTGCAATCCTTGTTGAGAATGAAAACCATTCTTGTCATTAAATAAAATTAATCCGTAACCAGCATTAGATTCTTCACCAAATTTTGTGTGAAAACTAACCGTTTGCAAAGCTGGTGCATTTGGAACCCCAATCCATTGCTGTCTCGAAGTAAACCTTAATTTACTAGAATTCCCTATCCCGGCTGCAGAAGGATGTACTAAAAAAACATTGTCAGATAAGTAATCTGTATAAATTGGCAATGTTTCTTGTGACTGACTTTTTATTGAAAAAAAAGCAATTACTAAAATACAAATTCTGATAAATCTTATATTCATTAAGGGAAATTTTTTAAAGTATCAAATATATTATTTTTATTCTTATTAATTCTTTTCAAACAAAATTTTAATTAAAATATAAATAAAACACTAAGATTTTTATTCTCAAGAGCAGAAACAAGAACCTGAGAAGATTAAAAATAACAATAAAATATGATTCTATAATCGAAGTTACCACTCAACAAACAAAAATGCATTATATTCTAGATACACCCATCAAAGCAACATATCTATTATTAGACTACTTAAGGATTTTGCCATAATCCATTTTATTGAAAATAACCGATTTATAGCGGGCATCAAAAGTAGATTTTGAAATAATTAAAAAGTTACTTTTAAAGCCAGTTAATAATTTAATTTTTTGATTAATATCTTCTAGATATTGGTTTCTATTTCTTTCATTTTGAATTTTACTCAAATGTTCTTTTCTTACTAAGTCAGTAATAGCAGAAAATTCTACTTCTTTTATAATTACCAATTCAATAATAGATATTGCAACACTATCTAACTGAATAAACTTAGATTTATACTTCAAGCCATTTTTTGAAATAACCATAGCGTTTCTTACTTTTAAATACTCGTAGATTCCAATAAGCAAAAAACAAAGAAAAACAAACCCAACACTAATAAATAAGGAATTATAACCTTTCTCTTTTTGATAAAAAGCAGTAGTTTTTAGAATCTTATTTGAAAGGGTTTTAAAAGCTACTTTTTTAACAATACCCTTTTTATTTAGATAATATAGATGGTCTTTATAAAAAACAGGATTTACATAATTTTTAAATAAATAGATAAAAGGGTTAATTTTAAATTCTGTAAGCTCATTCTCTACGACATCTACTCGAAATAACCTCCCCAATGCGTTTATAATGTAGATAGATTTATCAATTATAAAAAAACTATCAGGGTCCGAACCTGAAAAATTAGCCTTTGATTTTCCTAAAAAGCGCCAATTTTTAGTTTGAAAATTAAAAGACCAAACTTCATTATTTGAAAAAGAATCTCTTCCGCCATTATGAGATAAACTATACCCACTAAAAAAATAAAATTCATCTTCTGTATCAATTGAAAGATGAGAATGTACGGCTCTAGCTTTACTAGAAGTATCTGATATATTATAAATTTCCCATTCCTTTGTTGCATTATCTAAGTAAATAAAAAAGTTAGATGAACTCCAATAACCATAACCACCGTGTCTAAAAAGTGTGTCATTTTTAATAAATATGGAGCTTCCTATTAAAAAATTTTTAATATCAGATTTATCTATCCTAGCCAAACTATCTTTTTCCGTTAGCTCGAAAACATCGCCTCCCTGCTTATCTATAAATATTAATTTGTTTTCTTTAATTATTGGACTAAATGCAAGTAACCTCTTCGGTCTTAAAATTTTCTGTGTTGCTAAAACTTTTAAATTATTTGCATCTAATCTTATCAAGGAATCACTAGTAATGTGTATAATTTGATTCCTTAAAGAATCTACCAATAAATTGTTAGTTTCTCCGTTACTTTTTTCTTGGGAAAAAGAAACAAAAGGAACTAAAAACAACAACCAAATAACACCTTTCATTGTAATAATTTTATATTTATTGGTATGCAAAATACTATTTTTTATTTACATCTAAAATTAGGTTTAGAGTAAAACAAAAAGAGTACATTTTTTTAATTATTGTCAATTTAATTAAATGAGTACAATTGACAGTTTCAGTATGGTATGTTATAAAAATTAAATTGAAGCAAAAAGGTATGCCTATGAGAACTTTTAAAACTGCAAAATTAAAGTAAATCACTAACAATTATAGCAGTAGTTTAAACTTAAAAGCTACTATCGGGAGATTAAAAAGTTTAAAAAAATTTAATCCTAAAAAAACTATTTAATTATTAATTTTTTAGCAATTACATTGTTTCCTATATTCACTTTCAAAAAATACAATCCCTTGGGAAGTGCTAAATTAATTTGAGAATTTTGTGTTAAGTCTCTATTTTTTTCATAAAAAACTAACTTCCCAAGCGTGTCATAAATTTTAAGTATTACTAGTTCGTTTGAATTTAAATTTAAATTAAAAACACCTGTTGTTGGATTTGGCGTTATTTTAAAATTAAAAACAGGTAACTCTGCCACTCCCAAGGAAGAAGGGCTAAATAAATCAACACGCCACAAACCACGACCATAAGTAGCCGCATACAAATGGCTATCTGCTGTATTTATTTCGAGTTCGTTTACTTGTACATTTGGTAAATTTACGTCAAAAGAACTCCAAGAAAGATCCTTATCTCTCAAGTAATAGACTCCGTAATTCATACCTAAGTACAGAATATTTTCGCCATAAGTAACATCCCACACAAGTGCTAAAGCGCTAAAATCTGGAAGATCGTAAAGCTTCGATACCCAGTTAATTCCACCATCATTAGATATATATACTTTTTCTGATGAATTTACAGCAATAGCAATCTTCGCGGGGTCTGAGGGATGTATTGCAATGGCATTAATGTTTCCAGAAAAACCTGTTAGCGGCATCCAATCTCCTGACAGGCCTCCATCTTCAGTTTTATAGAGATTCTCCCCAAGTGCTGCATACATTATATTTCTATTTGAAGCCGCTATTTTTAAGTGATTTAGGTTATTTTCAAAGTTTTGTGATATAGAGACCCAACTGCGCAAATTATCAACATTCTCTCCACCAGCTTCAGATTTATAAACCTCATCGTATCCTGTATAAATAGTTGTTGCTACTTGCGGATCTTGTTCAAAAGGAGTTACCCAACTACCTTCTTTATCCTCTGGGGAAGGTAAACCAAAATAATTCTGACCTTGATTTAGTGATTTATATAGAGACCCATATTGAGAGGTTCCATACAAAATATTTGGATTTGAATGATCGATAAACGTTTCCATCCCATCAGCTCCTAACCAATCATACCAAATACCATCTGCTCTATAAGCCGAGGTTCCATTGTCTTGTGATCCTCCAGAAACAATCACAGGATCTGTTTGACTAATTCCAATTTTATAAAATTGTCGAATTCCCAAACCAGCGGATAAATCGGTATAATACGTACTGCTGACATTCAGCGGGTCATTGGCTGCAAAAATGCCGCCATCACTACCCACATATATTTTGTCATTATGATATATCATCATATCAATATCTGCATGACAGTAACCAATATTTTGATTTTCTGCATTTTGAGGAACCCATTGAGAAGTTATATTGAAACTTGCACCCCCATCTACAGACCTCCAGGAAAGTATACCTGCAATATGAACATCGTTAGCATCATTTGGGTTCACAATAACATCCATATCTCTTGGTGCCTGCCCCCTATTATCGTTTGCATTTGAGCTGTATCCAAAATAATTTTTATTTGTATGGTCTAACTTTACAAAATTAGCGCCACTGTCGGTTGATTTGTAAAAACCTCCGAAGCTACCACCCGATTCTTCTAGCACATAAACAATATCTGGGTTTGCTGCTGAAACACCAATCATTTTGGCTCCAGTACTAAAACTATTATCAACTGAATCGGAATCAAAATTATCAGAATATAAAACACCTAAAACAGTATCTTCAACAGAAATATCATCCAAAGTCAATCCACGAGCATAGTTAGATTTCCCCTCAAATGCTATGTAATAATCTGCAGTTGGGTTTGGTAAGACAAGGGTTACATCCTGCCAAGCCAGTACCTCTTCTGTATACTCCGCTAGTTCAATCCACGCTTCATCAATACTTGTTTTATAAAGTACTTTTAACACATCTATATCACCATCCCAATTCACATTTGTAAACGAAAACTTTAGTTCGGGAGCTACACTGCTGCTCATGTCAAGTTTTGGGGAAATTAATTTTGTAATTGGTTTTGAAAAATCTGATTGGAAAAAAATAGCTAATTTGCCACCACTTTTAGGTACAACAGAATTATTTTGGTTTGCTGCTGCTTTTTCCCAATTAGTAGTACCAGAAACGTACTCTTGTGTCCAAAATTGTATAGAGTTGTCTGCAGTATTTAATTTATCAAAGGTTGCTCCACCATCAATAGATTTAAATAAAAGGTTCCCCGAAGCGTATATTGTATTCGTATCATCAGGTTTAAATTCTATATCAAAACCCGTTGTAGCGTCTGCATGAATTATTGCCCATGTAAGGCCTGCATCTGTAGATTTGTATATTCCATCATACTGACTAGCACAAAACATCTTATTACTATTTAATGGGTGTATTAAAATTTTATTAACATATCCATTTCCTGTGTCTGCTAATTGATTCCAGGTTGCCCCTGCATCAATTGACTTAAAAATTATTCCTGAGCGCGTTCCCCAATAATAAATATTAGAATTAGTGGGGTCGATCGTTAATGAGTATACATAAATATTAGAGAGATTGTCTGTTAATACAGACCAATTAATACCACCATCAAGTGTTTTCCAAACACCGCCTCCTGGAGACCCAACAATAATATGATTTTCGTTACTTGCATCAATAGCAATACTGGTAATACGCCCAACTCCTGGGTTCCACCCAGAAGTTTGGTTCCAATTCGTAGGTCCTAATTGTTCCCAATTAGAAACCTTAGTTATTTGATTTAATTTAGCATCTTTATTCTTATATGAATTATAACGTTCCAACTCATCAAAGTAAAAAGAAGGTGTCTTTAAAAATCCTTTTTCATTTTGCATTCGAAGCGCATTATATTCCCAACGCTTAAAACTTTTGTAGCCAGTTCCTCTGCCTTTGTCTTTGTTTTTAAAATACTCAGTGGCTGAATTTTGAATTTCCTGAACCGTAAAATTATCAGAATTAATCATCTCTAAATAATTTTGAGAATGAACTCCAAAAAACGAAAACGAGAGAAGCCAGAAAATAAAAATTGTTTTATGCATTATACTAAAATATTAAATATAAAAATTTATTTTTCACCTAAACTAAAAAAAATGAACATTTCTGTGAGGTAAGATAATAAAGTTAATTGTTTAATAAACTAAAAAACCAATAGTATAAATCAAACGTTTAACTATTTGTAAAAAGACACATAACAAAATTATTTTTCGTTCATAAATAAATTCTATTATTTTCAAAACACACGAATACCAAATCTAAGCAAAGACTTATAAAACCTTTGTGAATTTAAATTTACTTCAAAAAAAAGAGTAACCATTTCTGATTACTCCTTATTAGCGGGAACTGGATTCTTTCCCGCGCGCTCTTTCTTAAAGGACTATAATATGATGCTTGAACAAAGAAGCACTTTAGAGATATTATCTGAAGTTGTAAAATATAGTTCAGAAATTATAATAGTAAGCCTCTTGAAGAAATAAGAAATGCATATGATTTAGCTACTTTAAATTACTTGTTATTTAAAATTAATATATATTTACAACTAACTAATTTATTAAAAATATGAAAAATACAATTTCAATTGCAGTATTAATTTGTTCAATTACATTAGTATCTTGTGTTCCATCTCCCCCTTGTGAAACTCCTGTAAATGGCTTTTTAACAGGCACCAGCAAGCAGGTGAAAATGGGGAATGCAGACGCAGTAAAAGTTTTTAAACAACTAGATGTTGCTTGGGCAAAGCTTGATTATGAAAAAATGAAAACATTTATTGCTGATGAAGCATATCTAAGTTTCGATGACGGATTTGTAGCAACAACTCCTCAAGAATTTATAACTAAAATAAAAACTGAAGTTGCACGCACTGAAGCAGAAGGTAATAATTATGAGTGGACAACAAATTATGCATTTGCACTGGCACAGACTGATGATGGAGATTCGGAGACCACCGGTGATACTGGAGATTGGGTAAATGCTCAGTTTACATCAAAAACTACAAATCCAAATTCAGAAATTGATTCAGAAGTTATCTACGAGTATTATCACATTGTTGATGAAAAAGTTACTCAGTGGAATCAATTTAAAAAAACCATAAAAAAATAAACTAGTAAAAAATAAGCCTCCTACTAAAATAGAAAGGCTTCTTTTTTATAGAATATTATTAAATTATAAAACAAAACCCTTTGAACTGAAGCAAGAGAATATGATTATGATTTAATTTCAATAAACACTTAATTAATAGTTTAACCTATTTAAGCGGTCTTAAAGTAGCTGAATTGAAGGAGGAGGATATGCCTATGGTTTTTAATTAGATAAGAAAAGCATTAAATTATACACGGTATTGGCATTTCGTTATTTTTTTAATTCATTAAGTATTTTAACTATTTTTCCAGAAATTGAATCCATACTTTTTAATGTTCTATATGAATTTACGTTAATATCAAATTGATTTTCAAAAGTTGCAATAACCAATGGTGTATTAATCAATTTGAAATAGGAATTGTTATTAATCTGATTGTAGTTACTTTGTTTTGCACTTTTCAGCAATTTACCTAAAGAGCCTATTGATTTTTTTAATTCCCAAACCGAACCTTTAAAATATGAATCTATTCCTTGATTTTCAATTGCTACATATTGACTATAATTTAGTTGAAATTGAACAAATTCTTTAGACAAATCTTTGTTTTTAAGAAGTGTTAAATTACCATTTGCTTTTGCTTCATCATAAGTTACCATTGAAGGAAAAAATGTAGTAGGATGAAAAAATCCATCGCTCAGTGTTTTTAAAGAATCTACAGAAATTTTTATATCAGTGTCATAAGCATTTATAAAAAAAGCATCCATTTTTTCAAATAATGCGTTGTTATATTCAATTGCAGGTTTTAGTTGTACTCTATTTTCTTGAAAATCAATTATTAGATTTAAAACTAATTCCTGTTTCTTACGTTCAAGTTTTCTTGTTTCATTCCAATTATTAATTGATAATGCTATCAAAATTCCTATAACAACAAGAACAATCTCGCCAATCGCATATTTCAAATACTTTCCAAAATTATTTTTCTCCATAAGGTCGTATCGTTTTTTTCTAAAGAATTTTATCATTGGTTATTAGCTGATTAAAATGACATAGTTTTTTTTGTAAAGTTTAAATTTAATTTATTTAAAACTATTAGCGATTAAATGTGTTAAATATTTGAGATAATACCATTTCAAGTGCAGTAGTATATAATGTGGCGGTATGTTAAATAGCTAAATTAAAGGAAGAAGATATGCCTATGACGAAGGGTTTAACAATCTTTTTATACGTTGTTTTACTTTCGTTATTTATTCAGTTCAATTTCTATTAATTTACTAATTTCAGAAATTAACTCTAATGTATTTTTTTGTTCAAAAATAACGAGGTCGTTTTCATAAACTATATTCTCTATTATATTTTCAAATTCTAGTTCCTTTAATAGATTTCGGTTGTCTATATCAAATCCAGATATTGGAAATGCATTTGTTTTAGTGGTTGTAGAAGAAGCAACTAAATCTAAATTTAGCCAACTTGCTTTTTTTATAATTAAAACATTAAGCTCTCTTTGGGTAATTGAAAGCATTTCTTCACGAAATTTTAATTTTCGAAGCACTGGATTCCAAGAAGATAAATTGCTTCTTAATTTTGCGCTTTTAAGAATCCCTAATTTACCCGAGTTTATTAAATCGTCTAAAGCACCGGTTCTAGGGTAAAAATCAATGCCACGAAAGACCGCATTTAAGGCAATATCAAATTGCTTTTCTGGCATATCTTTTGGTTTGTTACCCGTGTGATTTAAAATTGAAAAATGTATTGGTTTTAATGCCTTTTGAGAGGACATTAAACTATCTAAAAAGGTATAATTAAAATGAAAATCTTGTTTTAAATTTAGTAATATATTTTTTTCTTCTTAGCTCTCTAGACGCGCCATATTCCAATTATTAATTTGTACTGCAATTAAAATCCCAATAACAACAAGAACAATCTCACCAATGGCATATTTAAAGTACGTTCCAGTTTTATTTTCTATAAGCATATTTTGACGAATTTTTCTAAAGAATTTTATCATTGGTTATTAGCTGATTAAAATGACATAGTTTTTTTTGTAAAGTTTAAATTTAATTTATTTAAAACTATTAGCGATTAAATGTGTTAAATATTTAGTACTACACCATTTCAAATGTAGTAGTGCTGAATGTGGAGGTATGTTAAATAACTGAATTAAAGTATTTTACAAGATATAGGAGACGCCATTCCAATTAACTAATTACTTTCACTTACTTCTTTCTTAATCTTTTTAAGGCTTATGGAAATTTCACTAATTACTAATAGGAATTGTTGGGTAGCAATTGATGTTATTAAGTAGCCTAATGTTGGTATCAGACCAGACCAACTAAATATATAACTATCGATATATGTATATTGTGGGTCTCTTATTACCGCAGTTGTAAAAAAAGCTATTAGACTTAAACAAATACCTAAAAAAAGCACCCACCCAGAAATAGTTTTTAGTATTTCTTCTGTTTTAAATTCATTCATATTTTTATTTGTCACAAATTTACTTAAGAAATAATAAACGTACTTGCAGAAGTCTACTTCTATACACGCGGTTTTCCGCAGCCTACTGCTTTAATTTCATTTATATTTAAAAAAAACTATTATGGAAAAAGCAAAATATTTAGAAAAAATTAAAGAACATTACCAACACGATAATCAAATTATTGGTAAAGCAGAAGCATTGAAAGAAGCTTACATATCATCAACCGATAAAGAAAAAGAACTAATAGAAAGACAATTTGACGAATATAAAAAAGAGTTAGATTTAAAGAATTATTATAATGATGTTAGAGGAATAAAAAATAATGTTCAATTTTTCTTTTGGATTTTTATTATTTGGATATGCATCGTCTCTTTTGTATTTGTATTTTTTTAGTGGTTTAAAGATATTTCACTATTGGACTTTCATTTGATTTCATTTGAATAATCGCATTTTCTTTGAAATTA
>Ga0209502_10001677_pt1 | contig 19647 bp, 20 predicted proteins | sample ArcticOcean_MG_C_10_FD_187442 | JGI IMG/M metagenome (GOLD analysis project Ga0209502, IMG submission 187442) | Marine microbial communities from western Arctic Ocean - ArcticOcean_MG_CB11_90 (SPAdes) (version 2) | ecosystem: Environmental > Aquatic > Marine > Oceanic | place: Arctic Ocean... | reverse complement strand
GCGGATCCGTGACGTAACCAACGTTCCAGTCATGATGCTCACCGCCCGACACCTCGAGGCCGAGAAGGTCCGGGGACTGCAGGCAGGAGCCGACGATTACCTGACCAAGCCATTCGGCAACCTGGAGTTGATTGCGCGAGTGCGTGCGCTTCTGCGCCGGGCTCATTCGACCGAGCCAGTCGACGTGTATGTGGACGAACTACTCGTTGTCGATCCGGCAAGCCATCGGGTCGCGGTCGAAGGCCGCGAGGTCGAACTCACCGCGATCGAATTCCGGTTGCTCCATGGGCTCATCAGGTCCGCGCCCCAAGTGCTCAGCCCAGTGCAGCTTCTCGAGATGGCCTGGAGCGACCCCACCGGCACCGGACCGGACCGGGTCAAATACGTGGTCCATCGACTGCGCCGCAAGATGGGCTTTGTGAACGCCGAGGCTTCGCCGATCAGAGCGGTGCGCGGTGTCGGGTACACGTACATCCGGCCCCACTGAACCCAGACTTGCTGAAACCGGTCTGCAACCGAAGCCACAACCAGCGGGCAACTTGGGTCGTTCATAGTTAGAGGCTGCAAACGCCTTTAGAAGGATGAACCCATGTTCGGCAGCATCATCACACACACCAGATCAGGCTCGGCTCAAGGAACCGTGCTCGCCGGACTCCGACGACTGGAATACCGAGGTTGCGACTCCGTCAAGACGGTCACAGTCCAATGACCCCCATGGCCCACTCCGAGGACCAGGCGACCGTCTTCGTCGTCGAAGACGACGCCGACGCCGCCCGGTTCGCATGCCGAGCCCTCGAAAATTCCGGCTACGCCACGTCCCTGTTCTCCGATCCTGACGCTGCACTTGCGGCGCTCGATCGATCCAGGTGCTCGTTACTCTTGAGCGACGTGCGGCTGCCCGGCATGACCGGGCTAGAGCTGCTATCGCAGGCTCGACAACTCCATCCCAGCCTGCCCATCGTGTTGATGACCGCATTCGCTACGCTTAACGACACCATTGTCGCCCTTCGCAACGGCGCAGACGACTACCTGTTGAAACCACTCACCGTCGACGTGCTCGTCAGCACTGTCAACGCTGCGCTCGACAGCCGGCGCGGGGCTCAACATCGAGTGCTCGCGATCGGCGCCCATCCCGACGATGTCGAGATCGGTGTCGGCGCCACGCTCGTCGGTCATGTCGAACGCGGAGATGACGTGACCATCCTGACCCTCACCAGGGGCGAAAGCGGAGGATTGGCGGTCGAAAGAGAGACCGAGGCCCATCGAGCCGCCAAGATCCTTGGAGCCAAACTAATCCTGGGAGGTCTACCCGATACACGCGTCCCGATGAATGGGCCGACCGTTGCGCTCATCGAAGAAGCCGTCCAGCGCATCGCGCCGACGATTGTCTACACACACAGCTCCCATGACGTACATCAGGATCACCGATCCGCCCACCAGGCTTCCCTGGTGGCGTGCCGCTCGGTTCCGCAGTTATACAGCTACCAGTCGCCATCGGCGACGGTCGACTTCGCCCCGCGCCGGTTTGTGCCCGTGGACCAAGCAATCGATCGCAAGCTCGCCGCGATCGCTGCCTACCGAACGCAGGTGACCAAGTGCTCATACCTCGCCGAAGACTTCCTCCTGGCCACGACCCGCTACTGGGGCCGGTTCATCCAAGCCGAGCACGCTGAGCCCCTCGAGATCGTTCGCGAACTGGCTCAACCAGTCCCCGACTACCGCCCTGTTCGACCGTCCATCAGCCCCAAGGAAATCGACCAGCATGTCCCCTCATAGGAATAAACCACGAGTACTCGTCACCGGTGCGGGGGGACCTGCCGGCGTGGCGGTCATCCGCTCATTGCTCCCCGACGCATGCCTCTTCGCCGTCGACATCGACCGATGCGCCGTCGGCTTGTATCTGGTGAGTGACGGAAACCGCTCGATTGTTCCCCGAGGGGAGGAGGCCAGCTTCATCGACCACATCATGGAGCTGTGTCGTAGGTGGCGAATAGACGTCGTGATCCCCACTGTCGATACCGAGCTGCTCCCCATGGCGCACGCCCGGCTGCGTTTCGAGGATCTCGGCGTGGCGATCGTGGCCGGCCCGGCAGCAGCGCTCTCGACATGCCTCGACAAATGGCAGCTCGCGTCCGCGGTCGAGTCGACGGTCCCCTGCCCAATCACGCATCTGATCGATCTCCAATTCGACGCCGCTCACTTCCCCTCCTATCCCGCCGTGGCCAAACCGAGGCAGGGAAGCGGGTCGCGCGGCGTACAGATCATCGATCGACCCGAGCAACTTGCGGTTGTGCCGAAAGACAGCTCGTTCATTGTCCAGGAGTTCCTCCCTGGGGAGGAACTCTCCGTCGACGTCTACGTCGACGGCACCGGGCAGCCGCTCGGCGCCGTGCCTCGGACCAGGTGGAAGGTTGACTCCGGCGTCGCGGTTGCAGGAAGAACGGTCCGAGACGAGGAAGCGATGAAGTTGGCACTCGACACCGTGGCGGCCGTTGGCTTGACCGGTCCAGCCAACGTCCAATGCCGGCGCGATCGCGATGGCCGGCTGGCGCTTTTGGAAGTCAACCCTCGCTTCCCGGGTTCGTTGCCCCTGACGATTGCGGCCGGCTTCGACATCCCGGCGCTGGCCCTCCGGGAAGCACAGGGCATACACATCGAGCCCCTCGGCGCCTTCCGAGAGATCGCAGTCGTCCGACACTGGGAAGACGTGATCATCCCGACCACGGCCATCCCGCAGACCGTTGAGCTGGGTGCGAGCAAGACGCGAGGCTGGTCGCCATGACGCTCGACCTACTCGTCGACGCCCACGTGCATTCGACGTTCTCCGACGGCCGCGACCAACCGGGGGCCAACGTGGCCACCGCCGCCGAGCGGGGCTTGCACACGATCGGGCTCGTCGACCACGTTCGATCCGACACCCTGTGGCTCCCCGATTTCGTTTCGGCCGTTCGCCGTCTCCGTTCCCAATCGCCGCTCGATGTCAGCTGTGGGGTAGAAGCGAAAATGCTCGACACGACCGGTTGGCTCGACGTACCCCCATCGCTTGCCGGCGTCGACTGGATCGTCGCTGCCGACCACCAAGTTCCGCTCGGCCGCGAACCGCAACCGCCGGCGACTGTCCGACGGATGATCGCCGATGGGGAGATCGATCCGATCGAAGTGCTCGACAACCTCCTCGAGGCCACCGCCGCAGCAGCAGAGCGCTATGACAACGTTCTCATCGCACACATCTTCTCGGTCCTGCCCAAGTGCGGGCTCGACGAGACGATGGTTGCTGACACGGACGTAACGGCACTAGGCCATCGGCTAGCGCGTGCCGGGGCGCGTGTGGAGATCTCCGAGCGGTGGCGCTGCCCGTCGGCACACGTTGCAAAGCTGCTCCATGCCGCGGGCGTGGAGTTGGTCGCCTCGACCGACAGCCATCGGGCCGCCACAATCGGCCAGTACGACCATGTGTCCGACATCGCAGGCGCACTGGCTTCGATTTAGTGTCGACGCTGCGCGAGGTGGCCGAGATGGCCGACGTACTCGGCCGTTGGACCCTCGTTGTGTTGGTGATGCTCGGCGCCGTACCGCTTGCCGCGGCTTCCTACCAGTTCGCCACCATCGGAATGCATGCCTTCCGCAACCACTACGACAAAGTTGAGCCGCGATTTCCCCGCGTTGCCATCCTGATCCCTGCATGGAACGAAGCCGCTGTGATCGGCATGTCGATCGATCGACTCTTGGAGCTCGACTACCCGCCCGATCGACTCCGCCTGTACGTCGTCGATGATGCCAGCACCGACAAGACACCGGACGTCGTGATCGCCAAGGGAAAAGAAAACCCTGGCCGAGTGCTGCACCTGCGACGCGACAAAGGGGGCGAAGGCAAAGCTCACACCCTCAACCACGGTCTGGTGCAGATCCTCGCAGATGACTGGATGGAGGCGCTGCTGATCATGGATGCCGACGTCGTCTACGAACCAAATTCGCTGCGGAAGATGACCCGCCATTTCGCGGACCCCGAGGTGGGAGCAGTCACTGCATACATCAAAGAAGGCAGCCGACCACCGAACTGGATGAAGCGATTCGTCGGCTACGAGTACATCACTGCCCAGGCAGCCGCCCGTCGCAGCCAGAACGTTCTCGGGGCCATGGCCTGCCTGGCCGGCGGCGCTCAGCTGCACACTCGCGCGAACCTCGAAGCAATCGGTGGCCAGATCGACACAAGCTCTTTGGCTGAGGACACCTTCACCACATTCAAGACCCAACTAGCAGGCAATCGGGTTGTGTTTGATGGCAACGCCACCGTCTGGGCCGAGGAGCCTGACAACATTGACGGGCTTTGGAAGCAGCGGCTTCGCTGGGGACGCGGGAATGTTCAGGTTTCCTTCCGCTACAAGCACATGTGGTTCCGCCCCAGCCCCGATCATGGCCTGGGGAGTTACAGCTTCGGCCTCTTTTGGTTCTGCTTGTTTCTGCTCCCCATTTTCATGATTGTCGCTTCAGCTAGCCTTGTAGCGCTCTTCTTCATCGACTTCCCGCTCTCGTGGGCGGCGTTCAAGATGCTCTGGATCACCAACGCCATCGGCTATATCTTCATCACGAGCTTCACGCTCATGATCGACCCAGAGACAGCTCGCAACACTTGGCGGGAAGCCGTCACTTTCCCCGGCCTGATCTCTCTAGCAATTATCCACTACACCTTATTTCCCCGGTTCTTTAAGTGGGCGTTGCTCGAAGTATTGGAGTTGGTGCACATCCCGGCCAGCGGTCCAGTGCTTCGCTCGATCATCCTGTTCATTTACTTCTGGCTAGCGGCATCGATGCTCGTGGCTTGGGCAGCCAAAGTGGTCGAGTCGCGACGCCGATTACGATGGCTCAGCCCCCCTCTCGTGTACATCTCCGGGTACGGCCCATTGCTGTGCGCAATCATGTTCAGCTCTCACATCAAAGAAGCTCGCGGCGCCGAGATGACCTGGGACAAGACCGAGAAGACCGCAAAGGTCGCAATGCCATGAGCGCCGACCACCTTCTCATCCGACTGGCTGACGGCCGAACCGCGGGCGAAGTTCACGATGAAGAAGTGGCTGCCGACCAACGGCTTGAATGGGGTCTCCTGGTCAAAGAGATCATTTCGATCTGCATCGTCGTCGCCGTGCTCGTTGTCCGTCATCTCTGGTTTGTTTGAGAGGTCGCGAAGCCCGGCTCCCGCCCAAATTGTCCGCAATTTTGTCCGCCTGAAAAGTTAACGATCTGACCATGGAGCCAACGTCGAACGCGGGTGGCGAACGGCCGGTGATCGTCATGGTTGCCTCAAACGTTTTTTGGGAGCTCAGAGAAGGGTAGGACCTTGTCTTGATTCGGTTCCTTCGGCAGCCCAAGCACTCGCTCACCAATAATGTTCCTCTGGATCTGGTCGGTTCCACCGTAGATCGGTGGAGCCTGCGCATAGAGCGCAGGGCCGGTGACCATGCCCAGCAGCGGGTTGCCTATTGCCTCGTTGAGCGACTCGCGTTGGGCATCGGTGTAGGCGTGCAACATGCCGTTCGCCCCAACGATCCCGAGGCCCAGGTCGCGAGTCAGGCGCACCATGTCGCTCATCTGCAGCTTCGAGATATTGGCCATTCCGGGAATGTCATTGCCTTGCTGTCGCATCGCCTTCAAGCGCTGGGCGTTGAGGCCGCCGATGATGTTCATCGTGTGGAGACGCATGAGGTCTTGGCGAACGTGCGGATCGTTGATTTTTCCGGCTGTCTTGGCGAAGTCGAACAACACCGACCGATTCGGGCGGGTTGCTTTGGCCCGAGGGGCCTTCTTGTTTGGATCGCTCGGCCTGACGAGGTCTCCGGCCCGACGATCGAGTTGGCCGGCGATAGTGCCTGGCATGCCGCCCGCTGCTCCTCCCGAGCCGCCTGAGCCGAGGCCGGCGCGCTCGGCCTGCAGGGTGGTGTTCGTGGCAGCCCAACCGTTGTTCACATCGCCAATCACCGCATCGACGGGAACTCGGGCATCAGTGAGAAACACCTCGTTGAACATCGCGTGCCCGGTCATCTCGTACAGCGGACGGATGTCGACCTCGGGCTGATGCATGTCGATCGCCATCCAGCTGATGCCCTTGTGCTTCGGCACGTCGACGTTGGTGCGAGCAATCAACATGCCCATGTCTGCCGTCTGGCCGAGGGATGTCCACACCTTCTGCCCATTGATGATCCACTCGTCGCCATCACGTTCGGCTCGCGTGCTCAGCCCGGCGAGGTCAGAACCTGCACCAGGTTCGCTAAACAGTTGACACCAAGCTTGCTGGCCGGTGACGATGTCGCGCACGTACAGGTCGATCTGTTCTTGCGTTCCGTGCGTGGCAATCGTCGGCGCCGCGAGCAACAACCCCAGGCCACTGGGCGGGCCGAGCGCACCAAACGCGCCGATCTCTCGCATCACGGCAACCGAGTCAGCCCGCGACAGGCCGAGGCCGTACGCCTCGACGGGAAGTAGCGGTGAGGACCATCCCGCAAGGCCGAGCTTCTCCCACCATTGCGCGACCGTCAGATCCGGGTCCCAATTCTCCTCGAGCCACGTGCGCACTGCCCCAGCGGGGTCAGACGGTGTGGTGCGATCGTGTTGGGTCTCTGTCAGGCTCATCGTGTTCTCCTCGATTGGCTTACAGCGCTATTGACTTGCAGCTGGATTGGATTCCACTGCTCACATTCGCAACTTGAATTACTTGTAGTCTGCAACATTCCACAGGCGCCAGACACCTTGTGTTGCTCAATTCTTCCCGCCGGCCTGACACGATGTCGCCATGCAGAGCGACATGGAGTTCGTCACCGGACCAATCGAAGTTGTCGGATGCCACGCCGAAGGTGAAGTTGGCGACGTCATCGTCGGCGGTATTGCCCCTCCACCTGGCCACTCGGTGTTCGAGCAATCACGCTGGATTGCCAACGACGGCCGATTGCGACACATCATTGGCAACGAGCCGCGCGGCGGCGTCTTCAAGCACGTCAATCTGCTCGTCCCAGCAATCGACCCTGCCGCAGACATCGGGTTCATCATCATGGAACCAATGGACACCCCCCTCATGTCGGGCTCCAACGCCATGTGTGTCGCCACAGTGGTTCTCGAAACAGGGATCGTGCCGATGACCGAACCGACCACGACCCTCACCCTCGAGGCCCCGGCCGGACTCGTCCATGTTGAGGCAACCTGCGCGGACGGAAAGGTCACTGCTGTCACGATCCGGAACGTTCCGGCGTTCGCAGCGCTGCGCGACGTCGCGCTCAACATCGACGGCGTCGGACAGTTACGTGTCGACACTGCATGGGGCGGCGACAGCTTCGTCATGGTCGACGCCGCCGACATTGGCCTCATCGTCGGACCCGAGAACGGAGCAGAACTCGCCCGGATGGGTTCACTCATCACTCGCGCGGCGAACGCTCAGTTGCAGTTTGAGCATCCGACGATCGACTGGACACACTTCTCGTTCTGTCAGATCGCCGGCGGACTCGAACGCGCTGCCGATGGGGTCCTACAGATGATGAACACTGTGGTGGTCGAGCCGGGCAAGCTCGACCGTTCACCCACCGGAACGGGCGTGTCAGCGCGGATGGCGCTGCTTCGAGCACAGGGCAAAATGGACGTCGGCGACCAACTCGTCATGCGATCGGTGATTGGCTCGCAGTTCACTGGTCTCATCGCAGCCGACACGAGCGTGGGCACTGTCGACGCGATTGTGCCGTTGGTGACAGGTCGAGCGTGGCGATACGGCACGTTCGCCTACCAGACAGACCCGAGCGACCCGTGGCCACTCGGGTATCGCGTCAGCGACACTTGGCCGAGCTGAGCGTTCAGTGAACGATCTTGGCGAGCCTGGGAAGCACGCAACGGCGGCCTGAGCATGCGTCCCACGTAGCGAGACCTCCACTGAGCTCGCGGACTCCTGCCAAGGCATGCAGCTCCGCCGCCATGGCGAGGTGCGCGGCAAGCTGTTCAGGCGTATAGGCAGTCCATAGATCGGTGTTCAGTGCCTCGTTATCATCGACCCCTGCGCCATCGGCACAGTTCCAACCGTTGTCGAGCTTGTTCCGAGACCGCAGGATCTTGATGCCACCGGACCCACTGACCAGGATTGTTCCCGGGTGCAGTTGGGCAGCGGTAGCGATCGAGACGGGTGCCCCTTGCAGCATGTTCATACGTTTTCTATCGACCGCCCCGGACAGGAGTTGAGCCACAATTGTGTGGCAATCTCGGCAAATGGCCACCCAGCAGTTCGACATCACCTCACCGCTCGCACCCGACGCGGCGTTCGATCGTCTCATCAACCTGACCCGGGTGAACGAGTGGGATCGGGGCGTGACCAACCCTCGCCAAATTTACGGCAGTGGGCACGAGGTGGGGTCGCGGTACGAAGTCACCGTCGTGGGATTCGATGGGAAGCCCGCTCCGGTTGTCTACGAACTCCTCGAAGTGGACCGTCCAGCACGCTTCGTGATGGAAGGAACCAATGCAGTCTTCTGCGCCCATGACGTGATCACGATCGAGCCGACCGACACCGGCTGCACCGTCACGTACTCAGCCGGGCTCGAACTGCTGGAAGAAGATCCACCGCTGAGCCCAGCGCAGCTCGACAGCCTGTTCGTCAAAGTCGCAGGAGTCGCAGAAGACGGCCTCCGGAGCTACCTCAACATGTGAACTGTCACACTTCGGTCAGACCACGGTGTGACAGTTCACGGGCGCTAAAGGGCAATGACTGCCGTGCCTTCAACCTCGATAAGTGCCGCGTCGAGGAACAGCGACTGGACACCCACGAGTGTGATCGGGATCAGCGGCAACGGGTTGACTTGAGCGGCTGCGCCGATCCCGGCGAACAGTTCGCGCTGCATTGATTCTCGCCAGCCGACCACGTACACCACGATCTTCGCGAGGTCCTTGACCGCCCCACCGACCCCGATGAGAGCGTCGACCATATTGATCAGCGCCCGCGTTGTCTGATCAGCAAGCCCGTCGGCGAAGTTGCCCTCAGCATCAGTTCCAATCGTGCCAGCCAAGTACACCGTCTGGCCAGGTGGGGCGATCGCCGCGTGTGAGAAACCCGCGGGGGCCGGCAGTCGATCAGAATTGCGCAGTTCGATGGTCATCAGTTCTCCTTGTTGTTGCGGTTCGGCAATCAAACCCAAAGGCGGTCGAGCACGTCGAGCCAGAGTTGTGTCGTCAGACGAAGCGATTCAATGTCGATCCGTTCGTCGTGCCCATGGAATCGGCTCAGAAATTCTGGGAGCGTCACATGATGACTGAGCAGGCCAGCGCCATAGGCCGGCACGCCTCGCTGGCGGAAAAAACGGCCGTCGGTCGCACCGGTCACGAGGCTCGGCAGCACCGACGCATTCGGGTACGCCATCTGGATCGAGTCGCGCAGTGCGCCCCACATCGGAGTCTCGGTCGACGAAAGCGCAGTGCCGTTGTTCAAGTCGTCGCGGACGGGCTCGATGTCGACCGAGGGAAGCAGGTCGGGGCCGATCACTGCACGGAGATGCGCATCGGCATCGTCTTGGGTTTCGCCAGGTAGCAGCCGAACGTCGATCAGGAGGTTCGCAACGTCAGGCACCGTGTTGGCCTTATTGCCGGACCGCATGATGTTTGGGCTGTACGTGGCGTGACAGCAGGAGTGCACGTTGCGTGCGAGGTCGGGCGGGAGCTCAGCGAGCGCGTCGTCGATCCGCGCCGGGTCAGTCAGCCTGGCCTCCATGTCGGCGTCGAGGCCGAGCGCTTTGACTCGCGCCCTGAACATCTCATCGATCCGCGGGACGACCTTCGAGCTGACGAGTCGGTCGATAATTTTGGCTGCCTTGACCAGTGCATTGTCGGTCGCATAGGGCATCGATCCATGGCCGGGCGTGCCGTAGACCACCAGAAGTCGGCCTGCGGAATGTTTCTCGCCGGTCGTGAGCAGCACAGTGGTCGCACCGTCTTTGACCGACGGCGTGCCGCCGTACTCGGTGAGAACGTAGTCGCACTTGACTAAGTCCCAGTGATGCTCGACGATCGGCGCTGCACCGAGCACGCCACCGGCTTCCTCATCGGCCACGGCGAAGTAGACGATGTCGCCCGGATACCTCGTGCCGGTCCGCACGATGTCGCGAAATGCCACGAACATTGACGACGTCAGATTCAGCATGTCGACCGCACCTCGGCCCCAGACTTCTGGCACCCCATCCGATGACGTGATCAGCTCACCACCAAACGGATCGTGGGTCCATCCGTCGGCGTTGACGGGCACGACATCGGTGTGGCCCATCAGGCAGAGCGCTGGTGCGCTGGCGTCGGTGCCCGGGTAGCGGGCGATCAGCGACGTGCGGCCGGGTTCCGTTTCGATCAACTCGTGATCGAGGCCAAGACCTTCGATCTCGTCGCGGAGCAACTTTGCGCTGACCTGTTCGTTACCCGATTCGGGTCGGCCATCGTTCACGCACTGGTTCCGGATCAACTGCTGAAGCAGTTCCACCGTCTCTCCCGTCAAGGAGTCGATCGACGTGTGCATGCGCCCACCTTGCCACGTCGCAAGTGCGACGATCGGCTCGGGTCAGATCTGGAGCCCGGAGGTGGCGCCACCGTCGACGAGGATATTCGCGCCGGTCACGAAGCTCGAACGCTCGCTCGCGATGAAAGCAACCACGTCGGCGACTTCTTCGGGCGTACCGAGCCGGCGGAACGGGTTCTCTTTCACGATCATCTCCCAGAGCTTGCCGTTCTCCTCCTTCGCCCTGCCCCAGACACCGCCTTCGAAGATGATGTCGCCGGGCGAGACGACGTTGGCCCGTATGCCGCGCCGGGCAACCTCGCGCGAGAGCGTCTTCATTGCGCTGACCGTTGCCGCCTTGACCCCGGCGTAGGCAGCAATGCGCGGCGCCGCCACGCTCGCTGCCCGTGACCCGATGCAGATCACGTTGCAGCCGGCATGGTCGTCCATCTTCTCGAGGCTGGCACGGACCAGCGCGTCCATGCCGATCAGGTCGACTGCACACGACATCTCCCAATCGGGCCCAGCCATTGCGGACACGTTCGACACGACGATGTCAACGCCGCCCATCTGGTCGGATGCCCACTCGACGAAACCGGCCGGCTCGCCCTTCACCCCCATATCCGCGATGTGGTGATGCACGGTGCCCGATGTCGACAGGTCGGCTGCAGCCGTGGCGAGGTCATCGGCGTTTCGGGCGCAGATTGCGACCTCAGCGCCCTCGACGAGGAAGGCCCGCGCGATGGCGAGCCCGATTCCTTTGCTTGCTCCGGTGACGATGACGCGCTTGCCGCTGAGTTGCAGATCCATGCCGGCGATCGTGCCAGACACCGCTGCCACGAAACGACTTCACCCGTTGATCCGCCTGGCCTTCGGTACGGTTCGGTTGTGGCGACAGATCAGACAGACCAAGTCGGCGTCGGCCCGCACCCAGAGCCATGGCCGACCGAACCGCACTTCGATCCCGAACTCCTCGCTGCAGGCGACCGTCGCAACGTACTTAATAGGTACCGCTACTGGTCGGTCGACGCGATCGTGGCTGACCTGGACCGCCACCGCCACGGGTTCCATGTGGCGATCGAGAACTGGGAGCACGACTTCAACATCGGTTCGGTCATCCGCAACTCCAACGCCTTTCTCGCTCATGCCGTGCACATCATCGGGCCGCACCGTTGGGATCGCAGGGGCGCGATGTCGACACACCGATACCTCCACCTGCACCACCACGTTGACGTCGACGCCTTCGTCGAGTGGACGACTGCGGGTGGCTTGGCGATCGTGGCGATTGACAACGTCGAAGGGTCCGTGCCAATCGAGTCGACCGCCCTGCCTGAGCAATGCGTGCTGCTCTTCGGCCAAGAGGGCCCCGGCGTCTCTGGGGCTGCGCTTGCAGCGGCCCAAGCGACCTGCGCGATCACGCAATTCGGTTCGACTCGGTCACTCAATGCGGGCGTGGCCTCGGGCATCGCGATGTACGAATGGTGCCGCCAACACGTTCAAAGCGAAACGGACATCTGACCCCCTGGGCGAAACAGATATCTACACGATGCGGGCGCGGCGGCTATCGATCACGCCGGTGTTGAAGCCAGCGGTGTGGAGGCCACCACGAAACCTGGCGTGTTCGATTTTGAGGCAACAGTTTTGGACCACATCGAGGCCCGCAGCAACTGCCGTAGCCGCCGCTTCGGGATGTTCGAGACCGAGCTGGAACCACACGGACGTCGCGCCGACAGCGATCGCCTCGTCGGTGACCGCTGGCAGATCATCGACCCGTCGAAATACATCGACCATGTCGGGCACGACGGGCAGGTCGGCAAGCGATGCGTACACCGGTTTGCCCATAATTTCGGTCTCACGTGGGTTGACGTAGTAGACCTCGAAGTCGGTCGAACCCCCCAGGTAGGTCGCGACAAAGTGGCTCGATCGTGATGAGTTCTTCGACATGCCGACAATGGCAATCGACCGAGTGCGCTGCAGGAGCTCGAGTCGTTCCTGCATCTGTTCGAGAATCGCGGCCATCAATGTGCTCCTTGGTTCTGCGTTGCGTTGAGTGCCTGGTCGAGGTCGGCACAGATGTCATCAGCGTCTTCGAGTCCGACCGAGATACGAACCAGATCAGCGCTCACTCCCCCAGCCTTCAGTGCATCATTGGTCAGTTGACCGTGCGTGGTCGAACCCGGATGAATCACGAGCGTCCGGCTGTCACCGATGTTCGCCAAGTGGCTGGCCAAACGGCAGCTCTCGATGAATGTCGACCCGGCCGCACGGCCGCCCTGCACGCCAAAAGCGAAGACCGCACCCGGCCCCTCCGGCAAGTACTTCTGGGCTCGTTCATACCAGGGCGAATCAGGGAGCCCGCTGTACTTGACCCACGCCACCAGCGGGTGCGCGCTGAGGAATTCGGCGACGATCCGTGCGTTCTCGACATGTTGTTTCATGCGGAGCGAGAGCGTTTCCATGCCCATCAGAAACAGGAAAGCATTGAACGGCGTCATCGTGGCGCCGATGTCACGCAACTGCTCCGACCGCACGCGAGTCAGGAATCCGTATTCGCCGAAATTACCCCACCAACTGATGCCGCCATAGCTCGGCATCGACTCGGTCATCAACGGGAATCGGCCGTTGTCCCATGGGAACGTTCCCGCCTCGACGATCGCTCCGCCAATCGACGTGCCGTGACCGCCGATGAATTTGGTGACTGAGTGGATGACAATGTCGGCGCCGTATTCGATCGGTCGACAGAGATAGGGCGTTGCCATGGTCGAATCGACGACCAGCGGCACGCCAGCATCGTGCGCCACTTTGGCCAGACCTTCGAAGTCGGGGATCATTCCGCTCGGGTTAGCGATCACTTCGACGTAGACGCACTTTGTCTTGTCGGTGATTGCTGCAGCGACAGCGGCCGGTTCGGGTTCGGCCACGAAGGTGGTCTCGACACCGAAGCGACCAAGCGTGACTTCCATCAGCGTGCGAGTACCACCATAGAGCTGCGCACTCGACACGATGTGATCACCTGCGCCACACAGCGATGCGAGCGTGAGGAACTCGGCGGCCTGACCACTCGACGTGCCGATCGCTCCGATGCCGCCCTCGAGCGAGGCCATGCGCTCTTCGAACGCCGCAACTGTTGGGTTGGAGATGCGCGAGTAGATGTTGCCGAAGGTTTGGAGCGCGAAGAGGTTCGCTGCCTCGTCCGTATCGCCGAACACGAAGGACGAGGTCTGGTAGATCGGAACGGCGCGCGCACCTGTCGCAGGGTCGGGTCGACCGCCAGCATGCACCGCTCGCGTCCGGAAGCCGTACTGCTCATCTCGTGTCATCAGGTCAGTCTGGTCGGCGGAGCCTCGTGACGCGTGAACGTTCCAAGAACGGTGCCAACGGAGCCACGTCCTAACATCGTCTTGGAACACCACCGAGCAACGACCCTGAACGGACATCATCATGAGCGAGAACGCACAAGCCGCATACGACGCCATCAACGCATTGATCGGGAACGAGCCGGTTGCCGGCGACTGGTTCACGATTGACCAAGATCGCATTCAGGCGTTTGCCGATGCAACGCTCGACCATCAGTTCATCCATCTCGACCCCGAACGTGCAGCGCAGACGCCGTTCGGTGGCACGATCGCCCACGGCTTCCTCACGCTCAGCCTGCTCGTCCACCTGTCCGCAAGCATTCCGACTGACCTCCCCAAGTTGGAGGGCGTCCTGATGGGTGTCAACTACGGCATGAACAAGGTGCGCTTCGTCAACCCGGTCCCGACCGGTTCACGTGTCCGCGCGACGGCCTCAACCGTTGCAGTCGCCATCAAGGGCAACGCCGTCGATCAGACCCGGGCGATGACCGTCGAAATCGATGGAGTCGACAAGCCCGCCCTCGTTGCTGAATGGATCGGCCGCACCGTCTTCGCCTGAGACCGGTTTGTCACACTTTGGCCTGTCACACTCACCCTCTGAAACCAAGCTGACCTCGGTGTGACAGGTTGCGTTCCCGATTTCGCCGGATGTGTCGACGCAGCACCGTGGCCAACATCGAACCCAACAACAGGGTGCTGGCTCCAAAGAGCCAGAGCAGCCGGTAGCTACCGTTGTCGATGATGAGACCGCCGAGCGCGGGCCCGAGGGCGGCACCGATGAACACGCCGACTTGGCTGACCCCTGTCGCTGCTGCGGGCGCTGATGGGTTGTTGCGAACCACCGACAGGTTGAACAGCCCCGGCCACGCCCACCCGAATGCGAAGGCCGGAATCGGTGCGAGGACATAGGTGATCGGCACGTCGATGGCTAGAACGAGCATTCCCAGGCCGCCAAGGCCATACAGCCAGACAAGCCGTTGAATCGGGAGGACACCCCACCGATCGACCTGCCAGCCCTGGATAAGACGACTGGCCACGCCAACCAGAGACCCCAGACTCAGCACGAGGCCAGCAGCCCCTGGCCCAAGCCCAGATGCTTCCGCCCCGCTCGTGATGAAGCCGACCATCATGCCTGCGCTCGTCGACCCGAGGAGCCCGACCATGGCGTAGAGCACCAGCAAGGCCATGCCCAGGTCGGGTCGCGCCGAACGACGACCTCCCGCGGCGTTCGCGCTTGTGTTGCGATCAGAACGACTGGCGCAATCGGGCGGAAAGCCAAGCATCGCTCCGACTGCCATGACCACTCCTGCCACGTAGGCCCACTGCCAGCCAACGGTGAGCGCGATGGCTGGCACTGCGATGCCGCCGAGCAACGCTGCGGTTGGCATTCCGGACTGCTTGGCAGCGAGGGCGAACCCCAACCGCTCACCATCAACATGTGTTGTGAGCATCAGGTTGGCCGACGGCTGATTGAGCGCGTTGCCCGCTCCGGCAAATCCGAGGAACAGGCAGAACTGCCAGACGTTCCGTGCCAGCACCGCAACGGCGAGCATCGCCACGACCGATGTCGTCAGGCCGACGCGGAATCCTCGGCGTGGGCCGAGTCGCTCGGCAACGCGACCCATCGGGGCAGACAAGACAGCCGCGACCCCGAACGATGAGCCCATTGCGAGGCCGACATGCGTGGCGGTCAGCCCAATGTCGTCACGGAGCTGGACACCGAGCGCTCCGGTCAAGAAGATGGGAAACGCGCTACACATCGTGCCGATTGCGACCACTGGCCAGATCCGTGATGCGCTCTCCACCGGGCCAACGTACCGGCCACCGCGCAACGACTCTCGGTTCACCCGACCACGACAACGCCCGCTTCGCTGACATACCACCGATGTCTCTAACGTTCTGAAATGACGACAGCGGTCTTCGATGAGGCATTCGAGTGGTATTCAGAGCAGTGGGCCCCAGATCTGCCCCTCGGCGAATGGTGGGACCGACTCGCGACGGCGGGCTGGTCCTTTCCGAAGTGGCCCACCGGGTACGGCGGACGCGGCCTGTCAACCGGCGACGCACGAGAGGCAGAGCGGGCACGGGTCGCAGTCGGCGCCTACGGACCACCCAAGGGCCTCGCCACATTTCTCGTCGCCCCGACGCTGATGACCTACGGAACACCCGAGCAACTCGACCGATTCATGCCGGGCATCGTGCGCGGGACCGATGTCTGGTGCCAGCTGTTCTCCGAGCCGGGTGCCGGTTCTGACCTTGCTGGCCTTGCGACGCGCGCCGTGCTTGATGGCGACGAATGGATCGTCAACGGGCAGAAGGTTTGGAATTCCGGCGCGCAGTACGCAAAGTTCGGGATCCTGATGGCCCGATCCGATCCGGAGCAGCCCAAACATAAGGGCATCTCGTACTTCATGATCGACATGAACCAACCAGGGGTCGACATCCGACCGCTGCGCGAGATGACCGGCGACATCGCGTTCAACGAGGTCTTCTTCTCTGACGCTCGGGTGTCCGACGCCGATCGGCTCGGCGAACAAGGTGAAGGCTGGCGTATCGGCATGACGACGCTGTCGCACGAACGCGACCCAGACAACGCCGGGTCAGGCAGCGGATTCATGTTCGGCGGCTCCGATCTTGGCGGAACGGTCGGCGCGTACGCGGCTGCCGTTGGCGGTCACGTCGACGGCTTCGCGCTCGCGATGAGCGGCGGTGCCAACCAGTTACTCGACAACGTCATCGACGAATTCGATGTTGCGGCCGACCCCGTTCGGAGGCAACGATTGATGCAGCTGTACACCTTGCGCAAAGTGTCGCGCTGGTCGACCGAACGGTCGATGGCAACGGTCAAGGCCGGCGGGCAACCCGGCCCCGAAGTGTCCACGCTCAAGGTCATTGGTGCCGAGATCTCACGGCGCACACGTGACCTCGGCCTCGAAGCAATGGGTCCGAACGGGATGTTGTGGGGCAACGACACTCCTACTGGCGGTCAGTTTCACGCCTACTGCATGTTCACACCGGCGATGTCGATTGCCGGCGGCAGCGACGAAGTCAACCGCAACATCATTGGTGAGCGCGTGCTCGGCCTCCCGCGCGAACCCGGCGAAGCCGAACAGCGCAACCAACCCTGGTCGTCGCTCCCGCGCAACTGAATCGAACGACGCGAGAACGATGAAAGATCGTCAATTCAAGTGGCCGAGCAGGATCTCTCATCGTCCAGTCATTGATGAATCCAGAGATGCACGAGCAGCAAGTCTTTGCCGGCACCTATGTCACGGGTGGCGCAACTTCAACGATCAACGACAGTGTTGTCGCCGGGACGTAGATCACCACTGGAGTGAGCGCGGCGATCTGTGGCAACGCAGCAGCGGGAACCGCCACCACATTCGGAGAGGGCGCGACCACCGACTCAGCCAAGATCGAGTCCGGAAATCCGAGTGCAATGACGCCAGACCTCGACCGTGTGTAATAAGAAATTCTTCAAGCGCAGCAATTTCTGCGTCTTTTTGAGTCGGGCGAAGTACTCAAGTCGAAAGATATCGACGACACGACGTTCACAGCCAAAACCTACGGGGTCGCAGGCCATTTGACGGCGACCGAAAATACGATCATCACGCTGTGTGCTCGAGCGAATGTCGTTGGCACCCTTTTGGCAAGGGGCTACGTGAGCACCGGCGCCGGTTGTGCAGCCCCACCGCCTTACACCGCCCCTGCGGCCGCACCAGCCGCCTCGTTGGGCGTCTCGTCGCGACCGCGACGGACTGCTTCGCGCATCAGTGAGCGGTTGCCCTCTTCGCGCAGCAGCGCCAGCTTCACCCGGATGAGCTTCCAGCCGTCGGTTGTACGAATGGCATCGTCGGTGTACGTGCCGAACATGGTGTAGCGGTCGCCGCCTTTGCCGGTGTCCAGCCAATGCTCGGCACGCATGTGGGCGGTGATCGTGGCCCGGTCACCATCAATCTTGTACCGGTGCGAGCCCATGAAGTGTTGCGACCGTTCGAGGCCCGCAAACAGCACGGCAGCGTTCTTCACGACCAGGTCGGCGGGCGCCGGGCGCGGTGGCGGTTCGGGCTGGTAGTCGCTCATGTCCATGGTGACCTCGTCGGCGAAGACGGAACGCCAGAGCACCCAGTCTTTCGTGTCAAGCCCGAACGCGTACCGATGAATGAGGTCACGGAGATCCGACTCGTCACCAAGCCGGTGCAGCAGTGTTTCGTTCATGGCGTCGCCCACTCGTCGGTGCCCAACGCTTCGATGCCGTCAGTGCCGACACCGAGCCACTCGTCGAGAACCTCAGCGTTGTGTTCGCCACGAAAAGCAGCGACACCAATGTCAGACAGGTCGGTACCGGACCAGTGGTACGGGTTGCGGACGACCTTTCGTGTCCCGCCCGCACGGTCATCGACGTCGACGATGGTGTTGCGGTGTTTGATCGTCGGCGACTCGAGCACCACACCGCAGTCACGAACATCAGCCCACGCCAGATTCGCCGTATCGAACGTGGCGATCACTGCTGCCCTGTCGGGCAACGCGCAGAGATAGTCGGTGATCACCTTCCGGCGTGAAGCGATCTTCTCGCTGATGTCAGCGTCCTTCGGCGTCGGGTCGACGAGGCCTGCGGTCGTCGACAGCTGATGCCAAATCCAGCGAAGGCCACCAGTCAACATCTTTGGACCATCGACGGTCAGCCAGACCTCGCCGTTGATCGATTCGCTCCGTCGGGCTCCGTCGAGCACATTGACAATGATGTCAGCAGAGAAGGTCATTGCATCGATCATGGCCATGTCGATGTGCTGGCCAACTCCCCCAGCGTCACGCATCCGCAGCGCGCCGAGCACCGAGATGACGCCGTGCATCCCAGAGAGGACATCGGCCGCACTGAGGTCGAGGTCGAGGGCCATTTCATCATCGACACCTTCGGGCAAGATGCCGGACTCGGCGTGGATGATCGAGGCGTATGCGGCGCGTTGCGACTCGGGCCCGTCCTGGCCGAACCCACTAATCGACAACATGATCAACTGTGGGTTGACCCGCTGCAGCGCGCTCCAGTCGAGCCCGAATTTCGCCATCACACCAGGCCGGAAGTTCTCGATCACGACATCGGCGTGTGCAGCCAACCGTCGAACCAACTCTGGCCCATCGTCGGCCCGCAGGTCGATACAGACGTTCCGTTTCCCGCAGTTCTGCTGCGTGAAGTAGGTCGACAGCCCTGCTGCTTTGCGCCCCCACAGCCGAGTGACATCCCCGTCGGGCGGCTCGATCTTCACGACGTCGGCACCAAGGTCCGACAGTGTTCGGCCGGCGATCGGGCCGGCAAACACCCTTGACAAGTCGAGGACCTTGACCCCCTCCAACGGTTTGGTGATCGGCCCCGTGACGGGCATCAGGTCAGCCGCCCCATCGAGAGCATTCCGTCAGGGTCCATCATCTCGATCTGCTCGTGATACAGCTTCAATAATTTAGGATGAGTGAAGATCCAGAACTTGCCGTGCACGATCCCGTCGAGCGCAATTCGGCCAACTTCATCCGGGTCCATTCCGTTCGCCAAGAAGTCGGTGATCTTGCCGCCGAGCTTCTTTCCGGCGTCGCCTGGTGGCGCAATCTCTCCGATCGACGCCTTGCGATTGCGGACACTATTGCGGCTGATCTCGGTGTTGATCGGGCCGGGACACAGCACAGATGCGTGGTGCAGCGACTTGGCGATGCGGAACTCCCGCTCGAGGGTGGCCATCAACGCGATGACTCCGCTCTTGGCGACGTTGTAGGGGCCTGCCGCCGCTCCAGCAATGAGGCCCG
>Ga0209502_10001674_pt1 | contig 19664 bp, 21 predicted proteins | sample ArcticOcean_MG_C_10_FD_187442 | JGI IMG/M metagenome (GOLD analysis project Ga0209502, IMG submission 187442) | Marine microbial communities from western Arctic Ocean - ArcticOcean_MG_CB11_90 (SPAdes) (version 2) | ecosystem: Environmental > Aquatic > Marine > Oceanic | place: Arctic Ocean... | reverse complement strand
GTTCATAATTATATTGTTGTTAAATCTTGTAATTGTACGTCTGCTAATGCTTTTGGATAAACTTTTAAACCTTTAGTGTTACCGAAGAAAATCGAACCCCCGTCACCCCTATTAAAAGCAATTTTATTTAATCCGATTGGTGTACTAGCGGTTTGTGTTACTGTTTGCGAAACGCCATTATGATAAACCGCATAATTATTTGATTTATATCTTATAGCTACTTTATCAAATGTTCCATCTCTTGTTAAAGTTATATCTTTTACAAAATTAACACCACTTACTGTTTGCATTTCAACCCTTACCGAGTTGCTATTTAAGTAAAGAATTTTTATAGTTTCATTTGCAGTTCCATTTGATAAAGATAATTGACCAACACTTTCATCTCCAATTAAACTCCCAATTTCCGCATACAATGTTCCTTCCTCGCTATTAATAACAGGTGTTGCATTGTTACATAATTCTTGATTTCTTGTAGCTGTTGCGCCTGATGTTGGAATGTATGATGTAGCAAAAGATTGTTGTTCTAATTGAAAAGCCCAAATCTCAATAGTTGCAGTATCATTACATATTAATCTCGGATATGCAACTGTATCATTTTCAGGTTGCGTACTTGTTAATCTTTGCCATTCTGTTGTCAATGTATATTCAAAATCATTAACACTACCAAGTCTAACGGCTTGAGTACCACTTGAAACCCTTGCATAAACACTAACAGTATAATCAGCACCTTGAGTTAAACCACCTATTCCTTTTTCTATTCTTCCGCCTGATGTTCCATCATAAATAAGTTGTGAAGCATTTAAAGTTCCATCAGGACTTATTACTTTTTCATTACTTACATTAACATTATTCAATTTAAGCCAATAAGAATTACTAAAATCTTCTGAATAACGTATCAAATTCGTACTCTGCGGTTCAAGCAAAAATGCTTCTGAACCTGTTGAGTAATCTAATCTTGGTGTGTTAGTTGCAGTTATGTATTCTTTAACAGATACGTTGTCTATTTCAAATTGACCAACAGAATCATTGCAAAACATTCTTAATTCATAACCATCGTGTTGAGCAGTATAATAAACGGTATAGTCAACAAATTCACTTGTAATATTATTGCTAAAAACAACAAATGCTTGTTGTGTTAATCTTAAATTTGTAGAACCGTTTATATTTCTTGCTTTAAATTTTACGGCATAAGTTTTACCATTAATAAATGATATTCCTTGAGCAATATATTGCGAGTGCCAACTACCATTACTTGTATTGTTAGAATTTAAAATTCCATTATTAACACTTGCATAGCTACCGCCAACAACAGACCAATTATTTAATCCATTACTAAAATCGCCATTAGTAACCAATTCTGCTCCTATCTCATTAGTACTTTGTATCAATCCTTGTGCATTAACAAATGTAGCCTCTGAACCCCTCGTAAATGTAAACTGCTCTGCTATTGTGTTAAAGTTTAAATCAAACGTTGTTGCTACTGCGGGTGGATATGTAAGGCTTCTTAAATTTGCATCTGTTAAAGCGGTTTTGAAAACTGCAAGTGCTTTTGTTTTACCGTAGAAAGGATATAATAAGCCATTGCTAAAATCAACCTTACTTAACCCTATTGGTACTGCACCAATTGAACTTATATAAACTTTAACCCCATTAAGCCAAACCGAAAAATCATTAAGTTTGTATTTAACCGCTATTTTATTGCTTGTAGTCATATCATAGGTTAAAAATAAACCAAATTGCTCAACTGATTCTGAATATAAATCTACCCTTAATCTTCCATCGTTCCAAATCCAAATGTTTACTCTGTTACTTCCGGTTGTATTTGTTAAAGATATTGTTCTATAATTTAAATCATTTTCAAAACCTTTTATCTCTGTATATAATACACCCGATTCTGAATTTATCAAACTTGCATTTCCGCTATTGTTCGCTATATCTTGTAACCTTGTGGATGTTGCTCCTGAAGTTGGGATATATGAGGTTGGAAATGATTGAGCCTCTAATTGTGCTCCCCACATATAGGTTTCATCTCCAATAGATACATTTGTATTTGGTAAATCTACCCTTAAAGATACAAAACTTGTTGGCGTACTTGTAAAAGTTTTAGTTGTGCTTATTCTTTGCCAAATATCTGTGATTGTAAAATCTTCGCTATGAAAAACAACGTTATCTCTAATTATCCAAAGTCTTGCAGTTTCCCCAATAGTTGATGTTGTTCCTTTAATGTATAAAGAGGCTGAATATGTTAAGTTTGTTACACCTGAAATAGCATATAACAAATAAGGGTCTGTGTTTATTGCAGTGAATTTACTTGCGTTTGTTTCTCCTGATGGAGATAAATACCCACTTTCAACACTTGAACCTGACTTTACCCAAGCACTCTGACTAAAATCACTCGAATAAGGAATTAAATTCGATGACTGCGGTTCTAACAACCAACTTCCGCATCCACTATTAGGCACTACTTCTTGCGTTACCTCTTTTACAGATACGTTGTCTATTGAAAAGCTATAATCACCTGTTCCGTTTCTTGTGATAAGTACTGTATTTGAATTGCTGTTGGCTATAAAATCAAAACTTATATATTGCTTTTCTCCGTTAAAAGTAACAATTCCATTTGAAGTATTTAGCCCCCCATTGTTTCCCGAAGCATCAAAAAATGTACAACCTTTACCTATTGTTCCGTTTACCGAAGCCGTAAGTGTGTATGATTTTCCCGAAATATAAGTTACCGATTGTCCTAAAAATTGATATCCACCATTGGTAACAGTTATTAATGCTTCTCCACCGCTTATAGTTACACCACTTCCTTTAGACCAATCACTACCTGTAGCAAAATCCCCATTAGTAACTAATTCACTCCCTAAAGAATCTTGGTAACTAAACCCCTCGTAGTTGATTCTTGGTAGGTTAGTATCGTCTGTTATTTCTTTAAGTGTAATGTTTGTTATTGAAAATGCACCACCTAAAAAAGAAGATGCAAATACACCAAAACCGCTACCCGTTGTATAATCAAAAACAACACTATGAGTACCAATTCCATAAGTTGCATAACCTACATAAGTTGTTACTCCATTGCTTGATAAAAATGCAATCGAGCCACTCCCCGATTTTATTTCAAAAGAAATATTATATTTTTTATTAGACGTAAACGTTTTATTTTGACTTAAATTTCCATTTGCACTATCATCATAAATTGCAACATTCTCCCCAATACTAAAACCCGTTCCCAAATTCCAATTTTGCCCAACTTCTTTAACCGAGATGTTTGTTATAGAGCCATTGAAACCACCAACTGCTTCAATTCTCCAACCATTAGCATCTATAGTGGTAAAGCTATATTCAAAAGTACCATTTGTATTTATGTTGTTTACATAATAAATTGTTGAACTTGGATTTTGTATTCTTATATATCCATTTGTTCTGTCTGATATTGTTACTTGAAATTTTACTGTAGCACCACTTGTCAAACTATTTGGTGTGGGGAATATTCCACCACCATTACCATCATTTATCGCCTTATCCTCTCCAATACTCCAACCACTTCCTAAAGTCCAATCTTGACCGACTTCTTTAACGCTTACGTTGTCTATTGATAAGGTAGTTGTTCCATTTGCTGCGAATGACAGAGAAGGATTTGCTCCCGTAAAATAAACTACGTATGTTCCGTTTGACTGAGGAAAAGAAAAACTATTAGAATTACTGCTATCAAGCAAGCCCTCAGAGTACCCACTTATAGTAACTTCAACTTTATAATTTTTACCTACTTCAATAATCCCGCCTTTATAAAAACCTTGATTGTTTGGTGTTGACGACATATTCATTAATCCACCGCTTATAGTAACACCCGTCTCTTTTGTCCAATACCCCGTATCGCTTGAAAAGTCGCTGTTTGCAATTGGAGTAATAATGTTAGCACCCTCTTGACTAAAAGAACCATTAGAAACCTCTTGAACACCCTCTTGTGAAAAGTCCCCATTTGATACTAAATTACTTGAAAGTATTTGTACATTCTCAACTAAACCTTGTGCGTTTACTCTTGTAGCTGCTGAATTACGTGAGAAAGTGAAATCTCCATCTCCGTTTTCAGGTTTAACCGCTAACATACTACCGTTATCGTAAGCGGTTGCTGTTAATAAAATCGATGCTTCGTCTAATAAATTCGCCATTATATTTCTATGTTTTCTAAAGCGGTTAATATTGCAGTTGTACAAGTTATATTTTCTGAATAAGTTGCCCTTGCTTCTAAGGTAACTAACAAAGCAGGTATTGCACTAGGAAAAGCTAATCTGTAATAAATGCTTCCCCATCCAATTTCCATAGGGCTTCCCCACCAACTTGTGCTATATACTTCGTTCGCCATCTTTTTTATTTTTTGATTTATTAATGCTTTCTTTTCTTTTTAAATATGCCTTTAACTTCTCTAAGGTTTTTTCTTTTGGTTTGTAAATCATAAAACCCAACCATTAAAAGTTGCATCATAACTAGGATAAATATCGTCGTTAATATTGTTTGTATATTCAGGGTATAAAGTTTGATTAAAACCCATAAAATCGATAAATCTTCTAGAATACCATTCTGCATTTGTTCTAGCTTTTTCTACTAGAAAATCAATTTCTTCTTTTGAAACTGTTTCTGCATTTTCAGACCGGTGTTTCATCATTCCCCCATTACGTAATTGGTAAGAGGCCCAAGGAAGGTAATCTACCTGAGTGAACCAAATTAACATATCGACCACGTAATCGTCTAATAATAGCTTCCATCTAGCATTTGCAGGTAAATCAATTCCTGCAACTATTGCAGCGGTTAAGCCATCATACATTTTCGTACCTAAATACTCCTGAATATGAATTTTTTGAGCCGTAGAAATAAAGAAAATAAATTTATCCGTATCTATATTTCCGTCCATAATTGAATTACGAACAAGGTCAGTTCTGTTTATAAATAGTACTGTTGCCATTTTTTATCTATTATTAATTACAAATATTTAAACTTGAATTTCTATGTCTTATCATTTCGTCGTAACCGTCATCACCTGAAAACATTTGCTCTCGAATATCCAATTCATTTTTTGGGTCATAAATCATTGAAACAACGTCCGGTGTACCGTGCAATTCCTTAATCCACCCATCAGGTTTATATTGTTCATCAAAAGGAATCCTTCCTGTAACCCTAAATCCTGCTTCTTTATATATTTTTGTTAAAAACCCATCAAAATTATCTAAAGTTCTACCTCCATTATTTACTGCTTGCTGAACTAATTTAGCACCTACGCCCCTTGTTTTTGTTTCAGGGTTTTTAAATAAACCTTTTATATCCCCATTTGCTGCAACCATAATAGAACCGTAATTTTTATCAATTACAATACCGGCCTGAGCGTCTTCAGGTGAAACCTCTGAAACGGACCAATAAACATTTGGATTGCTACTTTTAGCATCGTTTAATTTCTTAGAATAATCTCTAGCCTGTTTACCCGTTGTTAAAGCACTTTTAGAAGATAACCCTGCTAAGTCTAAGCAAGTTTCGTTTTCTTTAATCCAACGACCGCTTTGACCCCTTCTCTGACTTATTTTATACCCTTTATCATTTAATGAAACACTAGATAATGGGTATCTACCTTGACCCGGTTGTTTTATTGTTGCAATTGCTGCTTTTGCAGAACCTCTAGGAAATCTTTGTTGTGATTTAGGAATTGTTCTAGTTTTTTTATAATTAGATAAATTCTTTGAAACTTCCGTATTTGATTCTTTTCGATATAATACTCTTTTCCATTTGTGATGACAGTAAATACCGCCTTTTAGTTCAAAAATATTATATTCGATACTTGGCTTATGTCTAAATTCTACATTAACATCACCTCTGCTTGCTTGGTCAATATCTTCAAGTCTCCAAACCATACCGGCATCTGACATATCCATCATATTAGAACAAAAGTCTCTAGTGTTTTTTCCTTTTGAAGCACCTAAAGCGTATTTATATCTTATTTTATAAAGCCCGTTTTTAGAGTCAATATCTGAATAAGCGGACCCGTTATTTTTGCTAGTTACGTAATCTTGATTTAAACCTAAAACATCTTTTATTTTATTTAAAGTACTTTTTGGTTTTTCCTGTATTAAATAATTGGCCCAATCTTCATTTGATAAATTAGATTCTTCTTCTAGCTCGTCAACCTGAATCCAATCTTCACCCATTTTATTACCGGTAGAAGATAAAGAACCTAAAAGAAATTGAGTTTTATCGCTAGACAATGAACAAGTATGTTCAGATAGTGATTCTTTTTTCTCCATTTCAACCCCTGTTTCTTCCTCAATAGTTTCTTTGTCCTGAATACTACTATCTACTTCAGTAAATTCTAGGGGCTGTAAGGTCGTAAAATATAGGTTTAAGGCAACATCGTTGTAAGCGAGTATGATATCAAAAGAATCTATTAAAAGTTCCTGAAAAGGTCTAATAACGGTGTTATCCATTAATTGAGAAGATACTTTTATTTCATCTGCATTTGAAGAAAAACCTGTTGCTGTTGGTATTCCTAGTAAAAAACTAGAAACTATCCTGTGGCCCACCTGTATTTTTAAAGAACATTCAGAACTTAAAAATTGATATTGGTTATGCGCATCGGATAATTGTACCGGTGTAATCTCTGCCTGACTTTCTTTATTATCGTTAAAAGCAATGATGAATTTCCCGGCATTGTTGGTCCCGGCGAATTTATCCGCTATTTTTTGTTCGATTAATTGTCTTTCTTGTTCATTCGGGGTACCATTATTGAAATTTATTAACATACTAGGCGATAGGCCTGAACGTATATTATTGATATGGTAATTCGATACCTCTTCCTCTAATTCAGCATATTGTAGAGAACCCTGATAATCGACAGGGGAATAGTAGTAAAAGCCTGATTTATAAGGTTTTACGTATAGTATTTCAATACTTTCTTTTGATGTTCCAAAAGCAGGTATTCTTAACGGTGTATCTGACTTTTTTATATTTGGCCAATCTGCAAAATAATAGTAAGCCTCTATTTCACCATCTTTATTTGCTCTTTCTGCTCTAAGTGTTTCAATTGGAAAATGCTCTACTTTTGCAATTTTCTTTCTGTCTTTAGTGTAAATTACCTGCATTGCACATTGACCCATTAATTTTAAGTCATAGCAAAGTTTTCTAACGTCATCTTTTTTAAACAACGAAACCATTTGAGCGTACTCGTTTGGTCTTCTACTAGAATCTGTAGCGTTTAATCCTTTACCATAAATAGCCTGAGAAATTCCGGTTATTGCAGCGTTATTTGTTGGGCTACCGTTAAATCTGTCTATTAAAAACTGAAAATAATTATTATCACTCCCATAGCGAATCCAATCCTCACCTTTTACCTCCACAATTTCGGGGCTTGTATAAGTGCTTAAATTAACAAATCCAAATTCTGAATTTTTTGAAGCCTTTTTAAATTGCCCTTTGTTATTCCTTAGTCTTTTATTTTCCATATTTATGGTACTGTGTAAGTGTTATCAAAACCGTTATAATGTACGTATTTTGCCTTATTTAAAATATAATGGTCATTATCAATTTGGTTAATATCTTGGTCTGTGCAAAATATTTTATCACTATAAATAGCTTCTGTTTTGGAAGAATCTGTAAATAATTTAACATCGTAAAAATGACCCTCAATTAAGATAGGATTAAATATATTATCAAATGTTAAATAATTATTTGAATTTACAGCCCCTGTTATATCATATTGATTAGTAATATTGGTACTGTCATCCCTAAAAGTCATAGTGAATGAGCCTAAATATTTTCTAGGTATTACTGATAGTGTTTGTGCGGATGCCGATGTAGTTAATATTATCATTACTTATATAACGGTAAAAAACAACCAATTTGTAAAATCAATAAGCAAAAAAAAAAGCACCCATATTTGGATGCTTTTTTCTTTTAAATAATACATTGCTTTTTAAGCAGGTACTCCGGCAGGTGTTGGGTCAATTTGTTCACTTGAACCTGTTACCGATGTCGCTAAGAAATAAGGAGCCTTTTCTTCCATTCCTTCAAATGTCAAAGTGAAACCTGTTAAATCTCCTGCTGCTGCTCCGGTTACAACTGTACCCCCGGTTAATTCTAAGCCATTTTCAAGGCCTAAAAGGAAGCTATTACCGTAGTAATCCTCAACTACTGCGTAAGGTCTAGATACTGCAAGTAATTGCAATTCTGCCTGCGTTTTAGCATCTAAGAAAGTTAATGTTAAATTTAAAGTTTGAGTGTAGAATGTCGTACCATTATCTCTACTAGAGGTAACAGTTGTTTCAAGGCTAGAAGCCCCTTTAACATCGTATTCAAACCAAACCGGTGCAGGTGAACCATCTACAATAGTTGCTTCGTTGTCTGCGCTTAGTGTTACTGAAGCAATTGTGCCGTAATCAGCAAAATATACTTTTTTAATCCCGCCAAAACCGCTTTTACACGGAATTTTTCTACCGGTAGTTAATAAACAAGCCATAATTTTTTTTATTTTTTTATTAGTTAACTCATTGATTTTCAACAAGTTGTATTGAATAAAAAAAGGGTAAGTAGACGAACCACCTACCCTCTTTTTAATATTAATTAATCTTAAACGTAAGAAACTATGTCAGAAGCGATTCCAAATTGAACTGCACTTGTAAACCTCATAACGATTCTCGCGTTGGCTGAGGCATCTAAATCGCTCATATCCAAGACCTTAACTTCTTGTGTCGAATTTAACAAACCGGTTCCAAAATACAAATTAGAACGTTGTGCTGCATACATTTTATCGTCAGATAATCCCTGTCCAACAAATATTTTTACACCATTAACAGTTAAAGAACCGTTGTTCCACCATTGCGTCCCCATATTAGAAACACCATTTGCTCCTAAACCATTTGCTCCAAAACCTCCAAGGGCTTGAACATATAATTTTGCTGCTTTTGTACCGATGTAAATAAATAAATCTTCTTTACCATATAATTGTGCAGGAATTGCTGTAACAACGTCTGACAATTTCTCTACAATATTTGCAGCCGTTAAAGCTACACCTCCACCAATTGCTTGTGCTGCCGGAATATCTCCTGCTGCTACTGCTACTGCGATTAACTTTTCAAATCCATCGAATGAATTGTTACTTGCTGCTGCTGTATCACCTTGCCAAATATTAAACTCAGTATTTTGAGCAACTTCTGCCGCAACGTGTGCAATCATAAAGTCAGAAAATTTTGGAGGTAAAGTTTGACCTAAACCGAATCCCATTGATTGGCTTTCCCAATCGTTAACGAAGTCATATTTACACAATTGAAGGTTAACCATTAACTCAACCGGCTGAATTATTCTTTCAGTTAAAGTTACAGAACTGTTTGGTGTAAAGTCACAAGCCGCTGCTTGAACTAAAGCACCTGTAGCCAATTTCTTAATCACTTCTTTGAAAGCGATGTTTGCTTTTACTGTTAATCCACCGTCATCAATAGTTGATGCAGATAATAAAGCCGCTGCAATATACTCTCCTGCAAATTCTCCTGCATAAGTTGTAGTAATATTGGTAGCTGTTGCTAATTTTACATTTTTTAAATTACTCATTTTTATTTTTATTTTACTGTTTATATTATTTGTTAGTTAATCTGTGTAATATTCTATCCATTGTAGTTGCACCCATTTTATTGTGTACAAATTCAACTTTTTTCTTTTGAACAGATTCAGATTCAGGGTTTGCTTTAATTGAAGAAACCGCAGGCTCTAAAACTTCAGAAAATTCTTCTTTTACGGTTCTAGATTTTAAAACGTTTACCTCTTCACCAACTTTAGGTTCTTCCGGTACTTCTTCCATTTTAGATTCTTTATCACCTTTTAAATCAGCAATTGCATCTTCAAGATTTTGGATTCTTTTTTCCATACCTTTCCAATCTGCAACGTCTGCCTCTTCTTCCAATTCCTTTTCGTCTTCTTTCTTTTCGTCTTCCGGATGGTCCCCTTCGTAATTTTCGTCTTCTAGGTCTTCGGTAACTTCTTCACCCTCTTTAGGTGTAGCCTCGTCTGCAACGTCTCTAATGTCTGCAATAATACCTTCTTCAGAAACAACTAATAAACGGCCATCTTCAAGAATATATTCTCCTACAGGCATAGCTACTTGTTGGTCATCTGTAACGATAAATAATTCGCTATCTTTTTCAAAAGAATCAGCACTAACTATTGTACCATTCTCTAACTTCATTTCTTCAAGTTTTACCTGAATATTTAGAAGTTCTTTAATTTGATTTAATTTACTTTTCATAATTATTAATATAACGGTTTTTAATTTAGATTTTGTATTTTCAGTCTGTTCTAGATATAACTCCAATGCCTTGCGCTCCAACTGAGCCATCACAACATTTTCTAGAGTAAGTATTTGTATCCCAACACAAGCAAGCCCTGCCACTACTTGTGGGTGATGTTCTGCTTGGTATGAAACCGGGTTTTCTTCTTTCTTGACCCATTAATTTTTTTTATTTAAAATGTCTTTTATTTTGTCAATCATTAAATCCTCAGATAATTCTAGGTCCTCTTTTACTTTTGGTTTCTGTTCCATCTTATCAATGAAATATCCTTCAATACTAAAAGCCTTTACCTTGCCCGTTTTTACATAATCGTTCCAAACTTCTTCGTTATTGACCTTAACAGCCCCCATCCAAGTGCCTACAGGTACGTCAATTCCGTAAACTCTAGATTTATCCATTTTTTCATCTGCCACCAACCAAGTTTCAACTAAGGTCAGGCCCTCTAAATCTTTTTCGCCGTGTTCTATATTTGAATTAGATTGATTGCCATTTTGCAAATACATTTGTGAAGCCTTCGCAATAGTTTCTTTACTGAAAAAAATATAATATTCTTCTCCGTCAGGGCCATTTCTATAAATTGGTTTATTTGGGATTAATAATGCACCCATTAATAACCTTTTTTCTTTATCAACTTCAGCAAGTTGTATCGATTCCTGCTTTTTCAAAGCAACAAAATTTGACTCAATGGCCGGATTTTCTACAATTGCTATACAATCGATTCCTGCATCTTCATTTTCTTCGTCTAAAACTAATTCTATTATTTGCATATTATTATAACGTATTTAAAACTTATTTTTGTATTTGTTACCCAATTGTTGCTCCCTGTATAATGTTTCTTTCTAGACTTTGGGCCGTTGTAACGTCACCTGAAACAACAAAAGCCTGAACAGGTTGCTGTGTTTGGCCCCCTATTGCATCCGCTAATTGATTTGTATCACTTGCCCCAACTACATTAAAAGCAGGCGGCTGTGGAGGTGCAGGTTCTGCTGTAGCCATCGCAGCACCGGCACCCGGATTAGTAGCGTTTCCACCTCCTGAAGATGGGTTTGTTGCTAAAATGCTTTTCACAGATTTAAAACCAATGGCAGCTGTTGTTGCTATATTAACCAACTTCATTGCAAAACCCCAAGGTGTAGCGGTTTTTGTAGCTAATTCGGCTGTAATACCCTGATACGTATTTATTAATGCAGAAGCAGCCGCTGCTGCCTTACCTGCTTTTGAATTTTCACCTAAAGCAGCCGAAATTCCGCCTAAAGTTTTCTTAGCCATATTTAATTTAGCATTATCCGCTGCAGCCTCTGCTTCTGCTATTTGGTTTATATAATTTTCTTCAATTTTAGCCAATTGCTCTTTTGAAGCCCCTAGGCTTTTTGCCTTATCTAGAGCAGCCTGTTTTTCATCTTCTAAAGAAATTTCTTTTTCCTCTGTTTCTTTTTCTAGAAAAGCAGCTAGTTTTTCGTCTTCAATTACTTTTGCTTCTGCTTCAATTATCTTTTTCTTTTCCTTAAAAGAGGCTTCAATATCTAAAAGCATTTGTTGCTTTTGTGTTTCGTGTAAACCTAGTTCTTCTAACTCCTTAATCCTATCTTCTCTTTCTGCCTCAATATCAGCAAATTTATTTTCTTTGTCTTTTATTCTTAAACTATCTTTAAAATCTTGAATTGCTAATGCTTTTGCATCGGCTTCATCATCTATTTGTTGTATTCTTGCAGCCTCTTCTCTTCTAACTGATACCAATTGACTAGAAAGTTGTTTAGCTTTTACAAGCCTTTGAGTTTCTAAGTTTATCAATTGTGCTTTTAATTCAATTTCTGCTTTAACCGCTTCTTTATCACTTAAACCTTGTTTGTTTAAATCTTGTTGAGTTTTAAGTTTTAACTCAGCTAGTCTTATTTCCTTCGCATTAATTTCATCTTCAACTTTTCCCGCTTCTTCTAAAAATTTAATCCTTTGCGCAGCAGAATAAATGTCTTTTTTTGCTGCTTTATCTAAAAGAGACTGCCTTTCCCTGTTTGCCTTTGCCCTATCTAGAATTAATTCATTTTCTAATTTGGCGGCATCTTTCTTTTGGTCTGCAATTCTTGCAGCAACCTTAGCTTCTTCTGTAAGTTCTACTATTAAATTCTTGGTCCCTTCAACCATCGCTTCTACAAGCATTACCGCAGGATTCATCGCTCTATTTAATTGTAAAACACCTTTTGAAGCATCATTTAAAGCACCTGTAAAATCACCTTTAAATAATTTTGATATTGCAGAACCCATAAAGCCTAAACCTTCAACGGCTTGTTCTACCTTATCCATTACAAATTCCTTTATACTTTTACCAAAACCTTTTAAAGTTTCAATAGGCTCCGTAAATAAGCTAATTAAACCACTTCCTAGAGCAGCTAGTCTGTCCGTGAAAACCCCTACAACTGCGCCGACAACTTCCATAACCTTTGCCCATTTTTTCTGTCCTTCTTCAGAACTTGTAAAAGCAGCATACAAAGAAGCCATAATAACAACTAAAGCACCTAGCCCGGTAGAAATTATTGCAAGTTTCATTGTTTTAAAACCTTTGGTTGCGTTTTTTAAACCCTTAACCATTCCGCCAAATCCTGAAATAAGACCCCCGGTTTGAGCGTCTAATTTTCCAACAATACCTGAATAATCTACACTAGCTTTTTTAGTATTTACTAAATCTTTTGTCGCTTTTTTTTGTGAAGCAGAAAGTAATTTAGCACCTTTTTTTTCTAGTGTTATTTTTTGCTTTAATTGCTTAATATAATCTTTAGTATCTTTAATACGGTTTAATTGTTTAGGACCTAATTTTGATAAAGCCCTTTCCGCATCCAATAATTGCCCTTCCATTATCAGCAATTCATCATTTTGTTCTTCTACAGCCTTTGTAAGTTTGTCAACATTTTTTACTGCATCCGCCGTGGAAACTTTTACCGTGTAATCTTTTTCTATTGCCATTTGATATTGTTTTTAATCTTTTTAAAAGCGTCTTTTACATTTGTCGGTAATCCGTATTTTCCCTGAGCAATTTTAATATTCTCAGTTTCTCCGTTTGCAATCTTTAGTAAATCTAATATATTTTTTATCATACCTTGTTTAATAATTCCATTTCACTTTTCCCACTTTGTAGGTTTGTAGTGACTGAGTTAATAATATATTTTTGTGCGTTTATTTCAAAAGTATCATTTAGTTTAAAATCAAATAATATCCTTAATGGCAAATATGACGTTATCTTAGTTATTCTTCTGCTTGAATTAAAAACGTCTATAATGTAAGGCGAATGATAGGTTGAAAATAAAGTGTCAGTAAATTCAGTTGTTCTAGTATATTCGTTTATTTCATTATTAAAATTTATATTTTGTTTTCCTGTTACAGAATCTAAATACAAACTATTTGATGGTACTGTGTAATTTGTTACTTGAGTAACAGTACTAGCACTTGTTATTAAACTAATTGCGGTCATTCCCGCACTTCTTTGAATAGCATAAAAAATTAAAGGTTTTCCTATGTATGGTTGTTGATTTTCATTTACAGAATAGCCCCATTGGATTGTTGTGTCAACGCTACCTGTAACGTTAATTAACCTTTCGTATTTAAAATGCTCAAATGGTACTAGAACTTTATAAATCTCGGTAGAAGCATTGTAATTAACGCCACCTGTTTGCCCTTGCGGGTCACCTGAATAACTTAATGCTCCCCAATTACTACCTGCTAACTGATTATGTTGTTTAGCTAAAAAACTACCTGTACCCTCATATCCATAAACAATTTCGTTGTAAGGTAACGCTACATTTACTTTGCTTTTAGTGGTGTCTATAAAACTAGATATATTATAATTTATTGGTGTATCATTTCCGCTAATATCTGAATTTGTATAATATGATAAATTATCTTCAGTACTGAATTTAGATACGTCAGTAGCTTCTAAAGGTCTAACTACTATCGTATTATTTTCATCTGCATAAGCAACCAAATTAAACATCTTAAACAACCCTGTAAGAAACGACATTATAGTAATATCAGGTATTTGTTCTTTTACTAAAAAATCAAAATCGTTTGTAATCGAAAATGAAGTTGTAGTAAATGTTTCTTGATAAGGATTATTATTGAACTGCCCGTTAAATTCCCATATTACAGAACTAAAAACAATACCTGTTTCAGCAGTAACAAAAATATTATACTGCCCACTTCCTACTAAAGAAAATTCGTCAGTAAAAGTTCTACTCCCTGAAGCACTTGTTGATTGCCAATAAGGAAGCCCGTTTAATGTAACACTTACAATATATGCCTCACCTGTTGTTGGTGTAAAATATAGGCTATGAGTTGTAATTCGATTCGGGGAAACAAACAAATAAGACGGAGTAGCAAAATTAGCACCTGTTGAAATTATAATAGAAGTTGAAGAATTAAACCCGTCAACTTGACTTGTAAGAAATGTTACCTGTTGCGCAGGTTCTACTGCTCCACTTTTACGATGAAGCCACATATATAAGTTATAAAATACAGGATTTGATGTATTAAAAAAATCTCTTGAAAAAACTATATTACTTGAGTAACCCTCCGCAATAGTGTACTTTGCTTCAATCTCTAGGATTAATTCATACAATCTAATAGCGAATTTTAATTGGTCCCATTTAAGCCCTTTAACCACTCCGTTATTAAAGCTAACATTATCTGTTCCTGCAACTATTTCACCTGAATTATAATAAATCCTATCCGTATGAGTAATTAATGGAACTATAATTTTGCTGTCCCCAATAGCGCCCATATACGATTTTATGTTTGCAGCCGTATAAGGAATGCTGTAACCTGAATTTGAAAATAATAAAGAACTTAATTTGTCCTCGCCTAAAACGTCAGGCAATTCTACTGTATTACCAAAGAAAGTAATATTATAAGTATGAGCAACATTGTTTTTTAATTCAACCCCCTCTAGCTTTATCCTACCAACCTTGTAGGGTATTGTGTTTAATTCTATTTTTCCGTCTTTTTTAATTCTAGCATCAAAACCCCCTACAATATCAAAATTATAATAGTGTTTAAAAATCTTATTATTTACTTTAGAAGCAGGTAGCGAGAAGGTTTTTGTAAACGATGTAAAAATCTTAGAAACATCTTTGATATTTTGAATTGTCTCCGTTAATGAAACAATTTCATCTTTGAATAAATCCAACCTTTGCCCCTCAATATACAATTGTAATTTTTGCATCTATGTTATTTCTATGTTATCGTATGTTATTTATGTAATCAAACGCATCTTCAAATTCAATCGTGTAATTAATCAATCTGTTATTTACAGATGTTTTTAATTCTATGCTTGAAGATTTAACTCGAACAGGTATAGTTAATTCATTAATAGGGTTTTCTTTTCTGTAAACTTTCATCCAAACGTACTCACTTAAAAGTAGTTGCTCAAAATATTCAGCAGCCCCCTCAGGGTAATATCCTGAATTTAAACTATATGTTTTTTTAGCATTAGTATTAAATGTTTTTACAGGTGAATCGGATATTTGATAATAAGGCGGTGAATCATCATAGTATAATGTATTTGATTTATAATTTTCATTTTTACGACTTAGATTTTGAGTTTCTTTTAAAGAAAACCAAAGGTCTTGTTGAGAGCCGTATTTATTAATAAAAACTATCTCTCTGCCATTTCCATATTTACTGCAATTTATACGGGTTATTTTTACATCATCTAGCGCTGAAGCATTTGAAACTTCAGTATCTGTGCCGCTATATATTTCTGTAAATACAGTACCTGAACTTGAAACTCCTGTTACACGACCACTCACGCCAATAGGTACAAAAATTTCAAATTCATTATTTGAATAAGATTCTGTTTTTATTGGTGCAATTAACCAAGTCGGTATAGTCCTGTCAACAGGGTTTACAGGGTTAGAGCCATTAAGGTAAGTTCCGTATGCTTCCCACCCAACGTCACTAAAAACAGTTGCTGTTCCCACTACGCTACCTGTTCCGTTTAAACCATCGTAATTTGTTAAGGTTGAAATAATTGATACCGTATAAGGCGTGTTACTTCCTGAATAATATATTGTTAAATAGTCCCTGCAAAGTTCAGATATTTCAAATGATGTATCTGAAAGCGAACTTCTATTTTTGGCAATTGTGTACCTTACAACACCGTTAATATTAAGAGTTAATACTGTTGATTGAGTAGCCCCTGATGCGTTTTTACTTTTATACTGTGGGCTTCTTAAAGCGATATTTGCCATTGTTTATTTTTTTTGTCCTAATATTATTGCTTCTTCTATGTCTAAGAAAAAACCTTCTACCATTTCTTTTGGTAAATCTGTTAAAAGTTGGTCAAACGGTTTAGTGAAAAAGTGGTTTGCTTCAATACCTTTATTGTAAATGCTCCTAGCTATTAACCACGACATTGTTTCGTAAGACATAAATCGACCTAACTCTGTACGCCATTGAAATTTCTTTTTATTAAGCCATTCTGTAACTCCTTTTTTTAATCCTCCTTTCGGCCCCGTTCCACTTCCATAACGAAAATCAGAAAGTGCTGATGCAGGATAAGTTGAGGTTTTTCCCTGAACTCCTTTGTCTACAAATTTCCCGTAAGGCTCCATTAAAAAGTCAACTAAAAAGAAATCTTTTTCAGTTTGTACATTATAGGTCATTGTATTATACAAATCACCCCCCGCTTTGTTGTCCCCGTACTTGTTTACGTCACGTTGAAGGTTGTTCTTAGCCTCTTGGACCACATTACTAGCAAACGTGCTTAAAACAGCCTCTAATCTCTTCGTGTTCATTTTAGCAAATTAAAATATCGTTATAAACTAAAACATCTAAAGTGCAGGTCCAACCGGCAAGTTGATTTTCGAAACGGTCAAAAAATGGAACCATTGATGAAGTACCTTCAACCTGAAACATATCTGTATATAAATCACCTAACCTTAATCTTTGGGTTAATTTATTTAGTACTGCTAATTGAGTATTTAGAACGTCCTGCAGATTATTATTTCCAACAAATCTGTCTAGGGTTTCTGTCTTTGAATAATTCACAAGGTCGCAGGCTAAAATGCTTATACTAAATCTTAGAACTTGTCTGTCATCAACTACATTATTAACAATAATATGCCCCAATGGGAAAATATCCTGTTTATTTAGATTTACGTCGGTTATGTCTCCGGTCGTGACTGTGTTAATATTTACATCGTCTAATAACGCATTTTTTATTTCCTGCGTTAATTTATAATATCCCCGGACCCCGATATTTGCTTCTACACTCATTTAGTTAAACTTTTTTTTCATTTGTTTGTTTTCAATCTCTGTCTTTTCTTTTTTGAAAGTAAGCATCTGCAAGCATTCGTGTATCCCTAATTTAGTGATAGATTCAAATCTTGTAATAAGGCCGTCAGCGAGACTGTAAACTGATTGATACCACCCCCATTTTGTTGAGAATTGAGATATTTCGTCAAGACTTCCGTTTCCTCCGCCTCCAAAGAGTTCATCATAACTTGCGATAATTCCATCCCTAAATTCCACAAAAAAAAAACTGAAGATAAAACCGCATCCATTGGCATATCTAAAATATCTGCTTCGTTTCCGACTTCATATTCTGCTATACTATATTTTTCTTTTAACTTTGAAACTACCGGTCTATATAAAACATTCATCGCTCGCTCAATATTAGGCCAATCACCGATGTTATTATCTAAATCTATATATTCCCCTAGGCTCATATTATCTAGGCCTGTATGGAAGCCGTAATCGGTCCCGTTTAATTCAAATCTAGTAACTAAAGCAGGTTTTTGTTCAAACAGTTTTGAAATCATTTCTACAATTTCATCCACAGCATTAACTTCTAACTTCATTACCTCTGCTAATTTAAGAGAGCAAAAAATCTCTACCATTTTAGCATTCATAAAGTTATCACTTTTAACATCTTCAGAAATTTTAAGAAAGTGTTTGTACTGTCTTAGAGTAATCTCGCTTAGTGATGTTGGAATTTTTACCTTTATCATAATAATATAACGTATTTAATTTTGTTTTTTATAAAAGTAAAGGTACAAAAAAAAGGAAGGCCATTTCTGACCCTCCTTTATAAGTAAGCAACCCAATTTTATACTTACCTATTATCTTCTCTAAAACAAGCGGCTGAACAAAAATCTTTATCGTCCTCAATTGCTTTACCGCACATTCCGCATTCGTTTTCTTTTTCGTCTACCGGATTTAAATCGTCGTACCATTCCATAATTTTATCTTTTTTTAAATTGTTAATATTATACCATTTCCATTTTCCCGTTCTTACTTCTAGTTTTCATATAGGTGCATCCGGCGTGCGACATTCCAATGTTCAAAATATCAAATTCATCTAAATTTTTTTCTTCCATTAAATCGAGGTTTGCATAACCTGAATAATACTTCATATCGTCATCGTCATAAAGTTCAAAAAAATCTGTTAAGCCCAAACCTTTAACTTTTTTTATGTCTTCTTTAGTAGCCCTGTACCCGCTTAAATGGTCAGTCGTTATGCTAATGATATAATCCGAATTTACTTTGTAAAGTTTTACTGCTGTCTTGGTTCTCATTTTGTCTGTTTTTAAATTAATATTATTTTTACTTTTTTCTGCACCGGTGTTACTATTAGAAATAAATTTCATTTTCATATTCTAGGCCGGTAATCTCAGCAAGCGCTTCATCAAAATTCGTAAAAGTTTTTACTGTTGGCTCACCGCCGTTATGAGGCACTATGTCAATTTCTACATTACCATTTTTTGTAATCATTCTGTGTAAATCTGCTTCTCTGTAAGTGTTCATTTTGTCTGTTTTAAGTGATAGCTTATTTGCTAACAATTTCAATATAGCTAAAATAAACGTTATAAACAAATTATTTGATAACTATCTTTAAAATGGTTCCTTATCTTTGTAAACTTTTACGCCCAACCACATAAAAGCCCTCGCTATTCCAACCCATAAAATTACCTCAAAAAGTATTATCATATTTATTTATTTAGTATTGCATTTATTAAAACTAAGGCCATAAAAAAGGCTGTAAAACCAACGGCTATAATTTGAAGTATTTCGAATGTTTTTTCTTTGTCTCTCATAATTATTTTTATATTTAATTTTGTTGATTAACTGCTCGCTATCTGTTCTAATTGTTTTTTTGTATAAGTTCATTATAGCTTGTCGTTAGTTTAGGTCTTTCTATTGGTAACGATTTTACAACATCGGTTAAAGTTAATTGCTCGGGTAGTTCCTCGTTTAGCTCTTTTCTTAATTCATTAAAACATACTCTTTCTTCTGTTAAAACTTGGCTATTGTATACACAGCCTTCTATAATTTCTATTAACTCTTTTTTGTTCATTTTGT
>Ga0209502_10001670_pt1 | contig 19683 bp, 33 predicted proteins | sample ArcticOcean_MG_C_10_FD_187442 | JGI IMG/M metagenome (GOLD analysis project Ga0209502, IMG submission 187442) | Marine microbial communities from western Arctic Ocean - ArcticOcean_MG_CB11_90 (SPAdes) (version 2) | ecosystem: Environmental > Aquatic > Marine > Oceanic | place: Arctic Ocean... | reverse complement strand
GTCAGCTCGTCGTCTTTCATTTAGCGGTATTGTTAGGTGTGTTTATTACCGGCTGGACTTTCGGCAAAGAAGTCCAAAAAGAAGGAAGATAAAAATAATGTGTCCAGTATGCTATATTCCTTTATTGGTTATTATTCTTAGCACATTAGGACTAACGGGTGTTCATATATGGATTGATGAAAATCCGTTTATTTCGGGTGTAACATTAAGTGCTGGATCAATAGCTTTAACTTGGGGTATTTATAAATTGTATAGATATTTTACTAAACCAAAAGCATGCGGAATGAAAAAAGGATAAAATAAATGGGTAAGTTTACCAATAGAATACAAGCAGAATTTAATCCACCTCGTAAATGGGTTTTATCAAGAGAATTGATATATACAAATCCGTATATAGATGAGGATGCATTAAATGATGTTGGTGCTGAAGTAAAGGGTCATAAGGTTACTGTGAAAAAAGGTTTTGTTACAGACCTTGCATCTGTTCCTCGTATTTGCTGGGCATTTATTGCGCCTTGGGATGTTGCTCGTGCTGCAATTATTCATGATTTATTATATAAGTGTATTCGTCAATATCGTTCTGAACAATCACAAGGACTACTAAGTTCTGAAGACCCAAAAGTAGTTGCTAAAGCAAAGAAGGCTGCTGATAATGTATTTCATATGGCTATGAAAGATGCAGACCCATCTGTTCCAAAATGGAAGATTGCTGCAGCATACTATTCAGTAAAAATGTTTGGGAGATGGTCTATAGTTCCTAGAAAGGAGGATTGATGTCTACATGTGATAATTGTGGTCACGAATCTCACTGTGAACTTCCTCTAAAAAAAGAAATGTTAGATGGTGATAGAAATCCAATAATAATAGAAGTGTGTAATAAATGCCGGTGTTCAAAATGCTGGCGCCCAGATTGGTAGGAGAAAAAAATGACTGGAATAGATTGTATTAATGACGAGTGCAAAAATCCTCTATGTGATTGCGACCCTTGTGATTGTTCAGAGGAAAATCCATGTATCTGTTGTTTACAATGGGATGGGGAGTAATGTGGTTTTTTTTAATTAGCAGTATTGGAGGATCGATTCTTGGGAGTGCTGCCGATAGTTGGTTTGCAGACACTAAACTAGGAATTTGGACTTACAAGAAAGTTGATGATGTTTCGACATGGGCTTCAAAAAAGTTGGGGTTGAAGATTTTAAAGGATGAAAACAATTGGAAGACAAAGTATCCAAATGTCGCCATGAAAATCGAAGAACTCGAAGCCAAAGTAGAGAAACTAGAAAAGGAGAACTAAATGAGAGTATTTTTATTGGTGGCAAGTATTGCCTCGCTCATGACAGGTGCAGCTTTTGCTCAAGACGTAGCAAAAGTAAATCCTTTGAGCTTAATTGATACGTCAATTGTTACTGACACTTCATATAATAATGATACAGGGCAAACTGCTACTGAGTTTGGTGCGATTATAGGATTTCAAAAGTTAGGAATGTCTTTGTTACCCACATATAATTGGGAAACTAAAAAGATTACTGATATTGAAATTACTGCATCATATACTATCAACGTGATGGATTTCGGTGTAACCCCCTATGGAGAATTGCATTATGATGACAATTTGAAAAGGGGTGCAGAAATCGTTGGTGTTAAAACCAAATTTAACTTTTAAGGAGAAACAAAATGAGCAATTTTATTGCAGATAGAATAAATGAAGGTTCAACCCATCAAGGTCTAATTGCTGCCGTAGCGGCCGCAGCTGTACTTTTTGGTGGTCTAGGACTGACACAGGTTATTTTATATGGTGCCCTCGCTTGGGGCGTATGGTCTATGTTGAAAAAGGGTTAATTATGGCAGAGTTGGAAACGGAGGTCAAACTTCTTAAAAAAGAGTTGCAAGACCAAGCAAAAATACATGATCGTTTGGATGTTGCAATTGAGAAGTTGACTGACGTTTCCAACTCTATTCACCGCATGTTAGCGGTGCATGAAGAAAAAATAACAAGACAAGAAGAAACTATTTTTCAAGCAGAAGAACAAATAGAAGTTCGCAGATCAGAATTATCTCGTCAGATAGATGAATTACATTCTCGTATTACTACTAATACAAAAGAGATAATGACTGCTGCCTCAACACAACACGAACAACAAAATAAAGAAATTCAAAAAATAAAAGATGAACTGATTTCCAGAGTAGGTGTTCTGGAAAAGTGGCGTCATGTTCTTATAGGAAGCTCTATCGTAGCAGGATTTATATTGCATAAATTTGTTGATTTTAGTACTTGACATTATACCGATTATAATGTAGTATGAAACAACATTATGTCTTATATTGATTCAAAATACTTAAATATTATAGGCCCCCAACTTCTTCAGTTTAAGAAGAAGGGGGATTTTTTATGGAATTTTAGGTGTCCATACTGTGGAGACTCACAGAAGTCTCGTTCCAAGGCAAGAGGATTTGTCTACCGCAAAAAAAATGACCTGTTCTATAAGTGTCATAATTGTGGTACAGGATCAAGCCTTGGTAATCTCATCAAGTATGTAGACTCAAAAATCCATAAAGACTATATAATGGAACGATACAAAAGTGGGGTTAAGACCAACAACCCTGAGCCGGAGTTTAATTTCAATGTTCCTGTCTTTCGCAAAAAAGGTGTTCTTAAAAATCTCAAACCTATTTCAGATTTATCCAAAGACCACCCAGCACGAAAGATTATTGAGAAAAGACTTATACCACCCAAGTCACTCTGTGATTTGTATCTCTGCCAGTCATTTTTTAAATTCACGAATACATTAATACCAAATAAATTTCCTTCCTTGGATGGTGATCATCCAAGGTTGTTGATACCGTTTAGAGATGAGAAAGGAGAAGTATTTGCATATCAAGGAAGATCATTTGGGAAAGAAAACCCCAAGTATCTAACTATTAAATTAGAAGAACGAGATAAGATTTTTGGATTAGATAGAGTTGATAAAAGCAAACATGTTTATATAGTTGAAGGTCCGTTTGACAGTTTATTTTTGGATAATTGTATTGCGGCCGCCGGAGCAGATATTCCTTCATTGGATTGTGACTTTACTGTAATTTTTGACAACGAACCTAGAAATAGAGAATTATTAAAACAGATTGAAAAACAGATTGAAAAGGGAAATAAAGTTGCATTGTGGCCTGACAGTATGAAACACAAAGATATTAATGATATGGTCATGGCCGGGTATACGAAAAAACAAATACAAGAAATTATAGATGATAATACGTTTTCTGGGGTATCTGCACAATTGAGGTTTTCGGAATGGAAAAAAATAAATGAAGGAAATATGGGAAACACAATACGACAAAGAAAAACCACCTTGGAACTATGATCTTTTTGATAAAGACTTAGCAGATTTTTTTAGAAAAAGATGTTTTGATAATAAGAAATATACAGTTATAGATTTGGGTTGTGGAAATGGTTCTCAAGCACATTATATAGAAAATCAATTTGGTAATGAATTTTTTGTAACTGCCACGGACATAGTAGATGCTTTAGAATATGATGTTAAAAATTTTATTATAGATGATGCATTAGATTCCAAGTTAACTGAGAAATATGATATTATTTTAGATAGAGGATTGATACACAATCTTTTTCATTTAAAGAATAAGAGACACAAATATTTTGAGATGCTTGGCAAGATAACTCATGATGACAGTTATATCGTTCTAAAAGTATTAAGTCCGTATGAGGCAAGATTTAATCCAGCTACTCATTCCGGGCCCTATCGTTTTAATGAAGAACAACTGATGAAGTTTTTTTCTGGATTTGGTTTTACATGTATTCAACTAAAGGATACATTTTTCTACAGCAACATAGAGCCTCCTCTTAGGGGTTATCTCAGCGTATATAATAAAGAAGGAAATAAATAAATGTCCAACAACTATTTACCCACATCCTACCAAGAATTCATACATTTGTCTAGATATTCTAGATGGTTGCCAGAAAAAGAACGTAGAGAAACGTGGGATGAAACAGTTGCAAGATATTTTGATTTTTTCACTGAACACCTTAAAGACCTTCACGATTACAAATTAACAAAATCTCTAAGAGAAGAATTAGAGGAAGCAGTATTGTCTCTAAGAGTGATGCCTTCTATGCGTTGTCTTATGACAGCAGGAGAGGCACTTAAACGAGAAAATATTGCAGGGTATAATTGTTCTTATGTTGCTGTAGATCGCCCACAATCATTTGATGAAATTCTTTATGTATTGATGAATGGGACTGGTGTTGGGTTTAGTGTAGAACGTCAATATGTTTCTCAGCTTCCTACCATTGCAGATGAGTTTCATATTTCTGATACTACGATTACTGTTGCAGATAGTAAACTAGGTTGGGCAAAGGCCTTTAAGGAATTGGTAGGTATGTTGTATATCGGACAGATTCCAAAATGGGATTTGTCTAAGATTCGTCTAGCTGGCGCTCCCTTGAAAACTTTTGGTGGTCGTGCATCAGGTCCAGAACCATTGGAAGCTTTATTTAATTTTGCAGTCACCATATTTAAGAATGCATTTGGCCGTAAGTTGTCCTCAATTGAATGCCACGATATTGTTTGTAAAATTGCAGAGATTGTTGTGGTTGGTGGTGTACGTCGGTCTGCTCTTATTAGTTTATCAAATCTATCAGATGATCGTATGAGGGCAGCAAAACACGGTCAGTGGTGGAGTACTGAACCTCAGCGTGCGCTTGCAAACAACTCTGCATGTTATACAGAGAAGCCAGATATCGGTGTATTCATGGATGAGTGGAAAGCTCTTTATGAATCCAAGTCTGGTGAACGTGGTATTTTCAATCGTGAAAGTGCTGTGAAAGTTTCAGAACAAAGTGGTAGACGTAATACTACAGATTATGACTTTGGAACAAATCCATGCTCAGAAATTATTTTGCGTAATCGTCAGTTCTGTAACTTATCAGAGGTAGTAGTTCGTCCAGCTGATACACGGGAGTCTCTTTTGGAAAAGGTGCGTCTTGCAACGATTCTAGGAACATTCCAAGCAACTCTTGTTAACTTCAAATATGTTTCATCTGCTTGGAGAAAGAATTGCGAAGAGGAAAGACTTCTTGGTGTTTCTCTTACTGGTATTATGGATAGTAAACTTCTTAATGGTAAATCGCCTGAACACGATTTGCCTGAACTATTACTAGATTTGAAAAACGAAGCAATCAAAACGAATGCAGAGATTGCAAAAAAGATAGGCATCAATCAAAGTGTCTCTGTAACGTGTGTTAAACCGTCAGGGACAGTCTCTCAGCTGGTTGACGCTGCATCTGGTATTCATGCTCGACATAATCCTTACTACATTCGTACAGTGCGTGGAGACAAGAAAGACCCCCTTACAAAAATGATGATGGATTCTGGATTTCCTGTAGAAGATGATGCAATGAATCCAAGTCATACATCTGTCTTTTCTTTTCCTATGAAAGTGGATGATGGTGCTGTATTTCGTACAGATTTGTCTGCAATTGAACAGTTGGAATTATGGTTGACATATCAAAAATATTGGTGTGAACACAAGCCGTCAGTTACTATTTCTGTTAAGGAAAACGAATGGCTAGATGTTGGTGCATGGGTCTTTAAACATTTTGATTTTATGAGTGGTGTTAGTTTTCTTCCATTTGCAGAACATACATATAAACAGGCACCATATCAAGATATTAAAAAAGAAGAGTATGAAATTCTTCTTGATAAAATGCCCAAGGGAGTGGAGTGGAGTAAATTGTCAGAGTATGAAAAAACAGATATGACAATTGGTTCACAAGAACTTGCTTGTGCGGCGGGGTTTTGTGAAATTCAATGAAATTAGTTGTATGTGATAAATGTGAAGCAGAATTTTCTATAAAACACTCTATGAGTGATCGACATTATATTATTTCTCATTGTACATTTTGTGGATCAGAATTATCAAGTGATCTTGAAGATGAAATTATAGATTGGGATGAGGATGATTGATGTGGAAATATTGGTGCAAGGCTATTGGAATTAAAGCTTACGGTGATGATCGTAAAGCAGATACAGTTGCTATAATTAGGACTTTTTGGGTAGTACTACATATAGTTACTTGCCTTTTTATTATAATTGGTAATGGTAGATTATTAGGAGTGTGGTGATGAAAACGAGTAGTGCTAAAGCAAAAGGTCGAAAATTACAACAGTGGTTTCGTAATTTGCTTATAGAGAAATTGGATGTTCATCCAGAGGATATAGAAAGTCGTTCTATGGGCGCTGGGGGTGAAGATTTGATTATGGCTCGTGCAGCAAGAAAGAAGTTTCCATATTCTATTGAGTGCAAAAATCAAGAAGCAATTAATGTCTGGAAGTCATATGAACAGGCAGAAGAAAACTCTGGTGACTATGAACCAATCGTGGTTCTAAAACGCAACAAAACAAAACCTCTTGTTTTGGTTGATGCAGATTACTTTGTGAGACTACATAATGAACTGGTGGATTGATCAATACAAACAATATCATGCCCAATTAAGCACAAACTATCCCGGCAATAGTTTAAAACCACAACTGCATCATATTGTAGATTTAGTAAAGGATACTAAATCTGAAACTCTATTAGATTATGGTTGTGGTAAAGGGTTACAATATACGAAATGGAAACACCATGAAGAACTTGGTGTGATGCCTTCATTGTATGATCCTGCTGTTCCAGAATATGAAGAACTACCTTCCGGCCCATTTGATGGTGTATATTCTACAGATGTGATGGAACATATACCGAGGGAACATCTGCCTGAAATATTTAATAACATATTTTCACGAGCAAATAAATTTGTGTTCCTTGCAATATGCACTAAACCAGCAATCGCAGTTCTTCCAAGTGGAGAAAATGCACATTGCACCGTTGAACCAATTAGTTTCTGGAAAACAATGGTAGAAAAATATGCTCCAAAGCGTGTATATACTCATATCAAAACCTATGGTAATTGCAATAATTACTCCATTCTAAATGAAGACTTGTACTTAGAATGGTATTTGTCTCAATTCTAAAACAAACATTAACAAAGTCTCAATTTTAAAAAAAATATTATAAATAGTACCAGTAATATCGTGGTCATATAATCACGATAGATTTGGAGTCGCTGATGGAAGCATTTAATTTAATTGCTGACCTAGGCTTTTCCATCGCGGCCGTAATTGGCGGCGGGTTCTTTATTATTCTACTTTTGAAATATATTCTGGATTCAGTTGTCAATAGGGCAGTTAGTCTTAATGGCATGATTAGTGCATTAGATAATCGTATAAGAACAATTAACACTGAGGTAGTAAGACTTGATACTCTTATATGTCATGCGTTAGGTGTTAAACCCGATACTCGCAGATTGTCTGCGGCTGATGGAAAAGAAGATACTAGGAAGGATTAATTTTGGGAACTACCACTATTATTGATATGTTTAATCAATATGGTGTTCCTACAGTGGTTGCTGTGGGGATGGCGTATTTCATATATTATGTGTGGAAATTTGTTACACATAATATTTTACCAAGCTTGGGTGCAGCAAGTAGCACATTAATAAGTTTAGTTGACCGGGTGAGAATGTTAGATAATGACATGATTAGGTTGGACCAAAAATTGCATACTATTATAGAGATACAAACACAACAGATGAACCCTTTTGAAGAAGCAAATAAAAAAAGGATAGAAGTCAGACAATCAGAATTAGATGCCAAACAAGATAAAAAAATTACTGCAAATAAAAAAGAAATTGATAAATTAAAAAAATGAAATATGTATTTTACATAGTGCTTTTTTGTATTGCATCAAGTAATGTATTTCCTTTGGTAGCTTTTTCAAATCAATTAACACACACATGGAAATCTCCAGCTTTCAGTGGCCAAGGGTATAGCGCACATGTTCTAACTATTGAGAACCAAGAGTTCTCTAGAAAGCAGGCGCTTAAAGAAAAGAAGGAAGCAGCTGAAAGACAGCTAATACGAGATGCTGCAAATACAAATCTTTCGAAATTTATGAAGAATGTGGAGTCAAGAATTTACGCTCAACTTTCGAAGCAGTTAGTGGATAGTATGTTTGGAGAGACTGCTTCTTCATCCGGCACAGTTACTTTTGAGGGAACAACGATAAGTTACATCAAGGGTACTGAAACCATAGAATTAACAATAGTGGACCCAAATGGTAGTACGACTGTTATCACTGTTCCTGTTGGCGACTTTACTTTCTAGCTGCGCGTCTACTCAACCAATAGACGAACCAAAGAATGTATCTGCACCGCTAGTTGATGAACTAAGAAATATGCCCCCGCCGGAGCGTAAGGTTCCTTTGGCTGTGTACAAGTTCAATGACGTTACAGGACAAAGAAAATCAAGTGCATCACTCGCACTGTTGAGTAGTGCAGTGACACAAGGTGGAGACATATGGCTAATCCAAGCTTTGAAGAAGGCTGGTAATGGTGAGTGGTTTCAAGTCATAGAGAGAATGGAATTAGACAATCTTCTTAAAGAACGACAGATTATACGAAACACAAGAAAGTTGCACGAAGGAGATAAAGCAGAAAAGATTAAGCCCCTACTGTTCGCGGGAGTATTGTTGACAGGGGGTATAGTTGGGTATGATACCAATACGAGTACAGGTGGTATGGGTGTAAGGTATTTGGGTATTGGTATATCTGATGAGTATCGTAAGGACATGGTAACAGTCGCACTGCGATTGATATCTGTACAGACGGGTGAAGTGTTGTTAGCAGTCAGTACTCAGAAGACAATCCTGAGTACCAAGTTATCTGCTACCGTATTCAAGTTTTTGGATGTGGGAACTAAATTATTAGAAACAGAAGCTGGAATAACAGACAATGAATCTACTACATATGCTGTTAGAAAAGCAATCGAAGAAGCAGTTATACAAATAATAAGGGAAGGTGAGAAAAAACAATTATGGGCGTATAAACAGGAGGAAATCAGATGAGAACGGGCATACTTACAATACTCGCTTATTTCGTTATGTGCAGTGTGAGTTATGCGAGTGACGTTTACATTACGCAGTCAGGTGCAAGCCTTACTGCGAACATCAATCAAGATGGCCAGACTAATAGGTTCGGTGTTACAGGTACGGTTGTTACTCTAACAGGTGACAATCAGACGCTGGACATTGATCAGGTTGGTAACACTAACACCATTGCTGCATCTGTAGTTGGTGCAACACAAACATTGACAATCAATCAGGCAGGTAGCAGTAACACATCTACCGTGTCTGTTGGAGCTAACTCTGCGGCCGATGATAACAGTATCATTCAAGCAATTACAGGTAGTTCAAATACGACTACTGTGAACGTGGGTAGTTCAGCTGCTTCTAGTGATGCAGATATTGACCTTGTTGCAACAGGTAGTAGTAATACTGTAACTATTAATGAAAACAGTACAGCATCAATGATTGGTTCAGATAAGAAGATTACATCCATTACAGCAATTGGATCGAGTAATACTATCACGTCAACACATATTGGTGCAGCTGACCAAGATACTACTTTACATCATACGGGTTCATCAAGTACATTTGCTATCACACAGGATGGTGCCCATGATGGCAGTGTATCCATAACAACAGTGGGGTCAGGTCATAATGTTACGGTTACTATGGACGATTAGTTTCATTCTCTTTAGCACCAGTGCTTATGGTGCTATTGGTAATGTGGTGCAACACAAGGGGAACGCTTCTGTTGAGAGGTCTGGTGAAAAGTCGAATCTACAGAAGGGTTCTGATATTGAGTTCAAGGACAATGTGCGAACTGGCAAAGGTGGCGTTGGTATCACTTTTGTTGATGATACAAATGTATCAGTGAGCGCACACAGTTCCTTGGTGATTGATGAGTTTATCTATGACCCCAATTCTAAAACTGGGTCTAAGTTGGTGATGAACATTGCCCTTGGCACAGTGCGTTATGCCAGTGGTAATATTGCGAAACTGAGTAATCAGAACGTGGAAATTCGGACACCGACAGCGAGGATTGGTGTGTTGGGAACTGCGTTCAGTATGACGGTAGATGAAATAGGTAAGTCTTTGATTATCCTACTACCCAACAAAGACGGGACAGTAGGTAAGATATCAGTAGAGAGTGGTGCTGGATTTGTTTTAATGACTAAGGCATTTCAGTCCACTTATGTCAGTACTGGTGAGGGTAAACCATCGAAGCCTGTAATCCTTGATCTTACTCTTGATCAGATTAACAATCTATTGATCATTAAGCCACCGAAGGAAAAGATTATTGAGTTATTGAAGGAATCTAAATCTGGTAAGAATTTGCTTGATATTGATTTCTTAGAGTTCAAGGATTTAGATAAGAATGAATTAGAAGAAGACTTGTTTAAATTTAACGAGTTGGACATTAATGATTTGGATGTAGACTTACTTCTTAATATTCTTGATCAAATTATTAAGGCTGAAGCAAAATCTGGATCGTTCGATGGCAGAATAAGTGGATTTAATAAAGTAACACAAGTCAATACTTTAGTTGATGGCAGCAGCACACGCATCATACGAAGGTTTGGAAACAGTACGGTAGAACTGGATTTGATAAACGACTATGGATACACAATTAATATGACACAGGGCGGAATGCCTGTACAGGAGATAACAACAAGAGATGAAGACGCTTCTAACATTATTACTATCTATCAGTCTGAGTAGTGTAGCATATGCCAATGGGGTTTATATTACACAGGCTGGTGATGATTTAACTGTAAACATATTCCAAGATGGTCGGAACAACACCATTACCAAAAACATATGGACTGTAGTATATGATTGGGAAGGTGATGATAATACGTTTGATTTGAGACAAAAAAATACAAGGAATAATTTGTCTGATTCAAATTATCAAGGATTTCATATTGATGGGGATAATAACACTGTTAGAGTTGGTCAGGGTTATGGAGAACTTGGAAATCTTGCTACAGCAGCAACCCAATCTTGGGCCACAGATACTTCGGAAGGTGGTAATAATACAGCGATGGTAGATATTCATGGAGATAATAATATATTAAATATTGGACAGAGAAACGGAAGTGTAGGAAACTTTAATGGCCATGATGTAACCGCATATATATATGGTGATGACAACACAGCAAGGACAGTACAGGTAAATGATGGTGCAAAGGATTTGACCTTAACACTTAATGGAGATGACCATACAGTTTATGTAGAACAAAAAAATTCTGGTGCCCATAATGCAACAATCAGTTTGACAAATGGCACTGATCCATATTCCCTTTCACTTTCACAAAATTCTACGGCCGCTCAAAATTATTCAATGTCAGGTACTTGCTACTCCAGTGGAGGGTGTTCAGTTTCAGTAATACAGGATTAATATGAAAAAGTGGATTCTATCATTAATTGTAATTTTAGTTTTATGTGGTGTACGTTTCACTGACCCTTGGTTTTTAGATATGGTGCGTATGAAAGCACTAGATCAACATCAACGCAATCAGACAACACAGATTCTTGATAATACAGTTACTATAGAGATTAACAATTATACGATTAGGGAATATGGTCAGTGGCCATGGGATAGAGAAACTCTTGGTAAAGAAATTATCAAGCTCTATGAAGCAGGTGCTGGTCTTGTTGTTGTACCCATTTTATTCGCTGACCCAGACCGAGGTGGTAAAGACAAGTTCTTTGCTGACATACTCGAAAATACACCTACAATCATCGGACAAATACCTAGTAATGACAACAGTAATTCTGGTGTAGTGCGTGGTGTTGCTTCTATAGGACAACCTTGGAAACCTTGGGTGTATAGATATCCCGGCGTTGTCGGTCCTATTCCAGAACTAGCTGAGAGTGCCCAAGCTGTTGGTATGATGGTAATTTCACCAGAAGCAGATGGTGTTGTTAGACGTATGCCTTTAGTGGTCGCAGTGGGTGAAAAGTTATATCCATCTATTAGTATGGAAGTCCTACGAATGGCTGCAGCAGACATATCTTTTCAAATGAAGACTGGTGTTGCCGGTGTGGAGAAAATACGCATACCAAAATACAAAATAATTAACACAGATGCTAACGGTAACATATGGTTGGATTTTCAATGGAAGACAAATACATACCCATTGCATGAGAAGTTGCCAGATTTAACAGGTAAGATTGTGATACTAAGCAGTACTGCTTCTGGTCTAGGAAGCCCAGTAGCAACTCCTGTGGGGGTCATAGAGACACACGATCTTATCGCCGCATCACTTGCTACCATGATGACAGGACGCAACATAACTCGCCCATTTTGGACTGATCTTGCTGAATTAACAATCAGTGCTGCCGGTGCGATAATTCTGACAGTTGTCGTTCTTACGCTTACATGGTGGTTTGGAGCAATACTGCTACCACTATTTCTTGTTGGTTCGTTTTATGGTTCATCATATCTATTTACTGAATATAGTTATCTAGTAGATTGGTCTTATCCTGTTCTTACTATGTTTATTGTCTGGGCGATGGCAGCATTCATGAGGTTCATGGAAGAATACAAACAGAAGATGGAAATCAAAAAACAGTTTGCTGGTTATGCGAGCCCAACTGTTGTTAGATTACTACAAGAAAATCCATCGTTAATCAAAGATGGTATGAAAAAGGAAATCAGTATTTGTTTCTCTGACCTTCGAGGCTTTACTCCATTAGGTGAAAGTTTCGGTGATGATGTGAAGGGTCTTACAGAAATTATGAATGGATACATGGATGCAATCACACAACCCATTCTAGATTCAAATGGTATGGTGATTAAGTATATTGGTGATGCGAGTATGCATATTCACAATGCACCGATAGATGATCCAGACCATCCTAAGAGTGCGGTCAAGACTGGATTATTCATGTTGAAGGCAGTAGAAAAGTTTAATGATAAAATTACAGCAGAGGGTAGACCACCTATAGGTATGGGCGCTGGTATCAATACTGGTCTTGGATATCTAGGAGAGATGGGTAGCACTAAACGACACAGCTATGACGTACTAGGAGATTCTGTTTCTACTGCTGCTAGAATTGAAAGTAAGTGTAAGGAATATGGTTGTCTGCTGTTAGTTGGTGAAGCCACTTATGATAAAACTAAAGATGACTTCTTCTACTTGAAGATTGATGAACTAGCAGTAAAGGGCAAGACCATAGGTATTCGAATCTATACCGTTCTAAGTGATATAGATTGGACGATGAAAAATACTAATTGGAGTATACCAGAAACCCAACACACAAAGATGCATGAATATTATCAAGCTCAAAAGTTTGATAATGCTATTCAACTATGTAATGACCTGATGAATGAATTCGACGGTAAGATGAAAAATTACTATACTATGTGGATTGAGAGGTGTGAATTTATGAAGACCCAACCACTAGAACCTGATTGGAATGGTGTCTTTATCGCAACAACCAAATAGGAGAGTATAATGAGTAAGAACTTTTTTTCATTGAGGACAGGCCACGGGCCATCTGATGAATATTTTAAGAATGTGGCTGTTTGGCATGATATTGACTTGCTAAAAGCATATATTTTGGGTGCTGGTACTAGCTCCCTCATTTTATTTTGTATTTGGGCGCTATTTAATTAAAATAGTTCTTGACATTGTATTCCTTTTCCTGTATAGTTTATATAGTCATTGATAAGAGAGATAAATATTGTTATGGACCCGATACTACATGCATTAATCGCAACAGGTTGTATGGCTGGTTGTTATTATGTCGGTCGTCACTTTGCTGCAAGAAGTATGTTTGATCCTATCATTTCAAAAATGTTAGACAAGTTGGAAGAAGATGGATATATCTATACCACCGTTGGTAAAGATGGTGATAAAGAACTTATCCTTATTTCAGATATAATTGCTAAAACATTGCGTGATTCAGTAAAATCTACAAAATAACCTTGACATATTTAACCTAGCGTGATACACTTGTGACAATGCACATACTACCAGCTTATTTTACAACTACAAGCACTCGTAAACGTAAGAAATCTAAGAAACCCAAATCTTTGATTGAGGCAGAGCGTCAACACGCGAAGTTTTTAAAGAAAGTTGTTGGCACTCGTAGCTCAGTTGGAATAGAGCAACGGTCTTCTAAACCGTGGGTCACAGGTTCGAGTCCTGTCGAGTGCGCCAATAAACGTAATGTAGCAGAGATGTCAAATGACATACCAGTGGGTGTTGCACCGAAGAAAGAATTAATTCCACATAATTTTACTATTGCCCCGGCCTATAATAAAGGTCCGTATCAAGTAATAAGTAAGAGTGACATAAAGGATATTGGAAGATGAGAGTTGATGTAAGAAATAACAATGTCGAGCAGGCATTGAGAATTCTAAAGAAGAAGTTGATGTTGGATGGAATGTTCAATGAACTAAGAGAACGAGAACATTTTGTAGCAAAGGGTGAAAAACGTCGCCGTGCCAAAGCAGCTGGTATTCGTAGATATAAAAAGGACCAGCAAAAACGTAGAGAAGAAACAGGAAGCTAAAATGGCCAGGAAGAAGAAAATTGCTGTTGAGACTGATAACAGTAATTGGAAAGCACCAAAGGTTCGTAAGAAACGTAAACCAATGACTGAGGATCAACGTGAAGCAGCTGCGGCACGTTTGGAAAAGGCGAGAGAAAAACGTGCAGAAACAAATCCTGACTATGGTAAATCAGGATTTCATGATTCAATTAAGAACTTACCAGAAGATCATGCACTGAACCCTAAAAAAATTAAGAGTTGGATTAAGACTCAAAAAGACCTTGCAAGTTCAGCAAGAAGTGCTGTAAGACAAAAAATGAAGGGAGCAGAAGCACAATTAGCCAGTCATGAAGGATATATAAGGAATATGCAAAAATATCTTAAAGATGGTGAATGGATTGATAATTTTTATGGTGAGCATCAACAGAGTAAAATTAGATACCGTTGTGTTGCAATGGCATTTTATAATGATGGAACCCCTAAAAGAAATGTAGGTGTTTTTTATCCAGATATGGGTTGTGTATATACTCAAGAAATGTTTAACGAAGAGAAAGGAATTTCTAATGTCGGACCAGAAAAACGGAAACGCAAAGGAAACTAAAAACGTGATACAGGGCCCTTGGCCAAAGTCTAAAAAAAAGGTTAAAATTCCTGACGAGGACGCTCTTGAATTGCAAGAAAACATGGAATTTGCTGAAGAGCTTAATCAAAGCCTGATTATTCATATGGTTCAGATGTTGAGTGAAAATGGTGTTGATGTTTCAAAGCCATCTTTTATTCGTGATTTAGGACTAATAATTGAACTGACAAAAGGAAGTATATATAGAAGTATGGGTATTCCCCATCTAACACATGGATTTCTTGAAGCTCTAGTAGATGTTGATATTGATGAAAATGATGACACTATTCATGGCCAAATTGATTTAAATATGTTAGGTATGTTAGAAAAATTTATTGAGACTAATAAAGATTTAGAGGATGATGATGACAACGATCCCGAAATTTCATAGACCATTTAGTCCTACAATTATGGAAACCGTGGCTCCTAAGAAATTTATTGACACAATCAATAATACTGCTGACGAGGTGCTTGATAATAAAGCTGCAAGTGTGGAATGGGATTGGTCACACAAGCTGGTCGGCAAGGTACATAAAGAAGTTCAAATCCCCATAAAAGGTAAAGACAATAAAGAGTTTCTCTTAAATGTAATGAAGTCTGCATGTTTGAATTATCTAAAAGAATCTATAAATCAAGGTACTCATCATTCATGGAAGAAAATTGCTGGTAATGCAACTCCAACTTTAGATAACATTCATCTAACTCAAAGCTGGGTAGTCAGTCAATATGCCGGGGAATATAATCCTTGGCATCATCATACTGGTGATTTCTCATCAGTTGTCTATCTTAAATTGCCACCTAACATGCACAAAGAAATAGAAAAAGATTTTGAGGACCACTATCCAGCAAATGGATTAATAGAATTTATGTTTGGTGAGAACCAAGTATTTAGAAGTGACAATTTGAAGTTTAAACCAGAGGTGGGAAAGATGTTGGTATTTCCTTCATGGTTAAAACATTTTGTATATCCCTTTAAAAGTGAAGGTGAAAGAAGGAGTATGAGTTTTAATGCTCATATGTTTGTGCCAGAATGATATTAGTTGATATGAATCAGATTTCTTTAGCAAGTATGATGATGCATTTAAATATGAATAAGTCTAAAGAGATTGATGAGAATATGGTAAGACATATGATTCTCAATTCTTTGCGTATGTATCGTACCAAATTTTCATCTGAATTTGGAGAGTTGGTTTTGTGTTATGATTCCAAGCATTATTGGAGGCGTGACTATTTTCCAGAATATAAATTTTCAAGGAGAAAGAGTAGAGAAAAATCCACACACGATTGGAACGCAATTTTTTCATGTCTTAATGAGATAAGAGATGAGCTTAGAAATAATATGCCATATAAGTTTATAGAAATATATGGTGCAGAGGCTGATGATATTATCGGTGTTCTTTGTTCGGAATATTCAGAAGAGATCATGATACTTTCTGGAGACAAGGATTTCATTCAACTTCAAAGATTTCCTAATGTAAAACAGTATAGTCCGATCACTAAGAAAAAAGTAAATGGCGAAAATCCTGACGAGTATCTTAAAGAACATATTTTTAAAGGTGACACTAGTGATGGTGTTCCAAATGTTCTGTCTCCCGATAATACATTTACTGAAGGCCTCCGACAAAAACCATTAACTAAAAAGAAAATTGCTTCATGGTTGGAACATGACTTCGAAGATGTTGCGCCCAACGATGAAGTGAAAAGAAACTATCAAAGAAATCGCAAATTGATTGATTTGACATACACACCAGAAGAGCTGTCTTCAGAGATAATTAATACATATAAGGAAGCTCCATATGGTGATCGTAGCAAACTACTAAATTATTTCATACAAAAGAGATTGAGAAATCTCACTGAATTTATAGGAGAATTTTAAAATGAATTTATTAATTTCAGAAATCTTGGAAAAGGTTTCAAAAGTCAAGACTAAGAAAGATAAGGTTAATATTCTAAGGGAGAATGATCATCAATCTTTGAGAATGGTTATCAAGTCTTCCTTTGATCCGAAGATTGAATGGGCGTTACCAGATGGTGATGTTCCTTATACTCGCAATGACGCTCCAGAAGGCACAGAGCATTCTTCTCTGTCCTATGAGTCTCGCAAGTTGTATCATTTCATTCGTGGTGGTGATAATCAAATTAATCAGAACAAGCGGGAATCAATGTTCGTTCAACTATTAGAAGGTCTTCATGAGAGTGAAGCAGCACTTCTGGTGGCTGCAAAGGACAAGAAATTGCATCAAATGTATAAGGGCCTCTCTGCTCCTGTGGTCAAGGAGGCATTTAATTGGAATGATGAGTATATGGTTGATGATCATCATGTTTATCCTCAAACGCCTGGGGGAGCAAACGGGTGATAATTGAAGACGATATCAAACTAGATTATTCTGATGTATTGATTCGTCCTAAAAGGTCAACTCTTACATCCAGATTTGATGTTGACCTAGAAAGAACATATACATTTTATCATAGTGGTAAAGAATGGACTGGCGTTCCTATTATGGCTAGTAATATGGATACCACTGGCACATTTGAAATGCATAAAAAGTTAAGTCAATCTGGTATGGTGACTTGTATTGCCAGACATTACAATACAAATGGTAAAAAATGGAATCAAGTAGAACGTAAAAACAATCTCTGTGTAATGTCTGGTATATCCAATGAAGAGATTTTAGAAATTGTAGGTGTTGCAAATACTTTTCCTGAGATTGTATTTGTTGGATTAGATGTAGCCAATGGATATACAATCAATTTTGTTGAATCAATTAAGCTTCTGAGAAGTCATCTTGGAAATAATGCAACCATTATTGCAGGTAATGTAGTTACTGCTGATATGACAGCAGAGCTTATTCTTGCTGGTGCTGATATTGTTAAAGTAGGTATTGGTGGTGGTAGTGTATGTACTACTCGTATTAAAACTGGAATAGGATATCCACAATTGAGTGCTGTAATTGAATGTGCTGATGCTGCACATGGCATTGGTGGACATATCATTGCAGATGGTGGTTGTAATTCATCTGGTGATATGGTAAAGGCCTTTGCTGCTGGAGCTGACTTTGTTATGATTGGTGGTATGCTTGCTGGTCATGAAGAATGTGATGGCAAGTTGGTGTTTGAAGATGATAATCCAGAACCAATCGGTATGGAGTTCTATGGAATGGCGTCCAAGACTGCAATGGATAAGCATGGCCATTCCAACAGAGAATACAGAGGAGAAGAAGGTAAGACAGTTACCGTTCCTTACCGTGGCTCTGTTGAACATACTGCTAGTGATATTCTGGGCGGTATTAGGTCTGCTTGCACTTATGTTGGAGCAAAACGATTAAAAGACTTGCCAAAATGCACTACATTTGTTAAAGTAAATAATACACATAATAGGATATACGAATAATGCCATTTATCGAACTTTTTTAAAAAATCGTTTAGAATCAATGACTTAGCGGCTACGATTTTCCTTGACATATACTGGTTTATGGTCTATACTTAGGTATAAATTGAAGAAGGAAGAGAAATATGACCGTTAATGTAGTGAAGAGATCAGATACCCTTGAAGAGGGTATTGACATCCTGATGCAGGCTATGGTTGATGATTACAGTGGTTTCATGCCCCCCGTTGAAAATCGACGGATTGAGATGAACGCTAGGTTCAAAGATGGACTGTCGTTCACGGTTGGTTCCAAATACATCAAGGTTTGTACATCGAATGGTGGCGAGGTGTCTTCCTTCATCGTCAAAACTGAGAATGACAAGAAGTTCAAGAAGGGTGATATTCTGAAGCCCGCTGGTTGGGCTGCTCCTGCTCGGAACGCTGCGAGAGGAAACATTCTTGATGGTGGATATCCTATCGACTGGACCGGACCCCTGTATCTTTAATGATTTAAGGCAATTATGATTCTTCACGTTAAAGGTTCCAATAAGGCAATTCGCAAGTTGGTTGAATCAGCTACTCGGTTCTATGCTGAGAAGTTGATGGGTAAGAGACTTACGGAAAATCTAAAAATTACCGTAAATCTCAAGAGAAATCTTCTTTCCAAGGAAGGCCTTGAAGGTAGTGCTGTTTGGGAAGACGATAGCTATCGTCCCAGAGAATTTATTGTTGAGATTGATTCTACCGTAAAGGTTCGGAACATTCTGCTTACTCTTGCTCATGAAATGGTTCACGTTAAACAGTGGGCAAAAGATGAGATGTATGAGTATTTGAATACTATCGGGATGGTTCGGTTTAAGGGTGAAAAAGTTCATCTTGATTCACTTGAATATTGGGATCAACCTTGGGAGATAGAAGCCTATGGCAAACAGTTAGGTTTGTTTATTCGGTATTGTGAAAATATGAATTTTGATCGTGAAGATATGAAAGAGGACGCATGATGGCGCTTGTTGAAATAATTTTGGCAGCAGTTATTTCAACTGCTGATATTCAAGCACAACAAATTACAGATAGAGCTCCAGAGTGTCTTGCACTTAACATGTATTATGAAGCCAGAAGTCAAGGGACTGCTGGTCTTTTTGCTGTATCTGCTGTTGTATTAAATCGTGTCAATGATACACGGTTTCCTAATAGTGTCTGTGAAGTTGTCGAACAAGGCCCTGTTAGGGAGAGTTGGAAAACTC
>Ga0209502_10001667_pt1 | contig 19691 bp, 20 predicted proteins | sample ArcticOcean_MG_C_10_FD_187442 | JGI IMG/M metagenome (GOLD analysis project Ga0209502, IMG submission 187442) | Marine microbial communities from western Arctic Ocean - ArcticOcean_MG_CB11_90 (SPAdes) (version 2) | ecosystem: Environmental > Aquatic > Marine > Oceanic | place: Arctic Ocean... | reverse complement strand
ATATGGGTTTGCATCATCGGTAATCGCTACCATTTCAAGAGGCTGAGCAACAACAAATTCTTGATTGAAAAAGCCCCCACTGTGAATACCTTGACGTCCTAAGACAAGAGTACAATCGCTGAATTCGGTGAATTCAGACATCAATTCATCACACACATTGAGCATTGTTGTCGTGTTATTCGACCAGCCAGTGCCATTTTCTACAGGAGTTCGAGCAAATTCGATTTTAGCATCGAATGGCTCATTTTTGAGCGATTCTTCAAAGAAAAGTTGTGAAAGACCAACACCGTACGAAAGAACGGTGGTGATGACAAGAGAAGCAAGGAAAACACCTGCAATAACTGCTAAACCCCGTTCCTTACCGCGCCATGCACTCAAACCAGCAAGGCGAAGTTTTCCAGGAGTTTCAGTCACTTTGTGCATAATTCGCTTAGGCAAACTCTGTGAAGGTGCAAAGTCAGAAGATTCCAACTGCAAAGGGGTATCTGCTTTGGTCATTCTTCTTCGCCTCCTTCATCTTCATCCAAGCCCCAAGCAGAACGAATATCGGATGCTTTAGTCATTCCATCTGTTAGTAATAACATTCTATCTGCATTTGATGCTAGATTCGGGTCATGTGTAACCATCAGAATAGAAATTGGGTTATCTTTATCATGACAAAGGTCTTTGAATAATTGTAATACTTCTTTACCACTGGCAATATCTAAATTCCCTGTTGGTTCATCAGCAAGAAGCAAAGGCCGGTTACCGGCAATTGCCCTAGCGATAGCAACGCGTTGCTGCTGACCGCCAGATAGTTGATCTGGAATGTGCTCCATTCTATCTTCAAGTCCGACTTTCACTAATGCAATGCGTGCAGCGTCCTCAGCCTCTAAAGATGGCATTCCAGATAACTCAAGTGCCATTGCCACATTATCTATTGCAGAAAGATTGTCTAAGAGGTGAAAGTCTTGAAAAATCCATCCAACATATTCGCGCCTAACATCAACAACATTTGAAGGATTTTTCAATCCATATTTTCGATCCTTGAGAATTATTTCACCACGATCCGCAGGCAATAATCCGCCAATGATATTGAGTAGGGTTGATTTTCCACAACCTGATGGACCCATTAGGGCAACTAATTCACCAGGCTTCATTTCCATGGATACTCCCTTCAGCACCTCTAAACGGCTGCTACCAGAGCCGAATCCCTTCTTCAAATCATCAACAACTAGCATAGCAACCAAAAATCCTTAATTGAGTGGTTAATAAATCACTGTTTATGTTCGTGTCAAAAAGTTGCCACAGACAAATGATTAACACCCATTAAAATATATCGCATTGCCACTGATATATCAATGAATAAGGTGGGGTTTATCTAAGCCGATAGCGGTATAATTCAGCGCTCAGCGCTTAAACAAATTAATCCAGGAAAAAAACTTAATCCCGTTTGTTATTTTCTGCTGTTCCATCACCATTTCAACATATTGATCTAAATACTGATCCATTATCACACTCTCCTTGATTGAAGAACTAAGGCATGACGCTCGTCAATAGAACCTCTATACAATCCGACACCATATGCGAATACAGATATTAATTTTGAAAATCCAAAATCAAAATCAATTCCATTACTAATTTTTTGCTCATCCATTACTTGCTCAACATATGTTTCTAATTCAATATCCATTTCAATCACTCCGCTGTCGTCTTCAACATCCTCGTGGTGTGAATTGTAAAGCGACCTATATATCAAAAGGTGGTAAAGTTGCCAACACGCAGGTGTAAATGTGGAAGTAAGTGTTTTTGACAACACCATTATTCGTTTATTCTACGAGATGACATTTCATCATTAACTTTCAAATTGAGTAGGATCTCTCCAAAATCGCTCGCATAAGCACATTGACGCCTAAGGGATTCAGATAACTTAAATTCAAACAAAATGGTGCCAGCCTTCTTGTTACTTTTCATCAATATCTCCTCATGCGACTCGAGAACTTTCTGGGATTCCTTTAATTCACCACGAGCTGCTTCTATGCGAGGAGATTCTCGGGTTCGAATATTTATCATCAATTCCTTCAAAGCATCTAACCACCGAGGTATTACACTTAGAGGAATTGATTCCAGTGATAATTTTGGCATTTCAAATTCTAAAAGGTAGTTGCCGATTTGAAATGCATGATCCATCATTCGCTCGAGGGTTTTAGCCAAATTGGAGTACTCAAGTGCTTGATGTCTGCTAACTTTCAATGACGAGGCGACCAAATGAGAATCTAATGCAACTCTAACTTGCCGCTCAACTAGATATAACATCGCATCAACATCGGCTTCACGTTCTGCTACATCCTCAATCAGTTCGAGACCCCCTCCATCGAAAACCGCTAGGATATCTCTCATCAATGAAATCAGTTGTGAATACATTCTATTCAAACTTGCATACAATGGCATTTCTCCACTATTCATTAAGCAAACCATTCGCATTGTATCATCTTCTTCGTCTATTATCTCGAAGCCTCGTGTGTTTTTCAAAAAGCGTCTTATTTCGGCTTGGTACTTTTTGTCATTACTTTGAAAGGCGGTAATGATTATTTCATCAGCCCCCGAGATATATGCGCCCATTAGATGATCATGTAAACTTCCAATACGAATTTCTTTACAACTCAATACCACTCTCTGGTATTTGTTTTCAGCCATATCGAGAGGCGTTATTCTCAAAGCTCCACTCGGCCTCCAATCGATTCTAAGGGAATCTTTGGCATTGATGGCGTTCTCAATAACCCAGGCTTTAGGAAGGCTGATAGTATAAGTTGCTCCACCCGTAAGTTGTACTTTGCGAACCTCATATCCGCCTGCACCTTCAGCCACAAACCCACCAATCTATATTGACCTATATATATTACCTATACCGTTCAATATATACCGATAGCAACTAGAGTGACTCATGGAACCAACCACCCTACTACTCGGAACTGCCTTTATTGTCTGTGCGTATATGGCCTGGAACATCGGGGCAAACGATGTCGCAAATGCAATGGGAACTTCGGTTGGTTCGGGTGCATTGACTCTACGTCGCGCGATTATTGTTGCCGCAGTATTCGAATTTACTGGTGCTGTATTCTTTGGAAGTCACGTAACTGAAACGATTAGAAAGGGAGTTCTTGATTTTGGCGACGCTGGTTTTACAGAGGAGTTAAGCCAGAAATTGATGTATGGATTTATGGCCGCGTTATTGGCTGCTGCTATTTGGCTAACGATCGCAACAAGGTTTGGTATGCCTGTTTCAACCACACACAGCATTGTTGGTGGCGTAATCGGAATGGGGTTATACATCCAACCGTCTTCTGTAAACTGGGGTAAGGTACTAGAAATTGTATTGAGTTGGATCGCTTCACCATTATTAGGAGGAATTCTTGCTTTCGTTTCATTCTTTGTAATCAAGCGACTAATATTCAATAATGAGGACCCATTTGCACAAACTAAAAAGTTAGCACCAATTCTTGCTTTACCTACATTTTTTGTTTTGGGTCTCGCATTCCAATTCAAGGGGCTGAAAGGATTTTATTCAAACCTTGATAGTGCAGGCTATATTGACAAAAGCGCTTGGTTACCAGCAAAGGAAGGTATCACCTTCAATCCATTCATCGATGGAGCATGGATTCCAATTAACAGTCTAGCAGTTGCTCTGGCGATAGGAATGTTCGCAAGTTTCATCCTATGGGTAGTACTAAAACGTTATCAATTCAAAGAAGAAGGAATGGAAGGTGTTGAACGCGTCTTCATTTGGCTACAGATAATCACTGCATGTTATGTTGCATTCGCCCACGGTGCAAATGATGTTGCGAATGCAATTGGACCAATGGCAGCGATTTATGACATTGCAACTTCTACAACAGGTACATTGAGCGACGGAAATGTCGGAGTACCTCTATTCCTTTTACTAATAGGTGGTATTGGAATCACAGTCGGTGTGGCAACATGGGGCTACAAAGTAATGGATACTATCGGCAAGAAAATCACTCACATTACCCCTTCAAGGGGTTTTGCTGCTGAATTTGGTGCTGCAACAACAGTACTAATATTCTCTATGCCATTCCTCGCTGTACCAATTTCTACAACCCACACCTTAGTTGGTGCTGTGGTTGGAGTTGGCCTTGCAGGTGGTGCAGGTGCTGTTGATTTCAGAGTCTTTGCAAAGATCGCTGCTAGTTGGGTGGCAAGTCTGCCAATCTCTGCTGCTGGTGCTGTTCTTTTCGTAATCCTATTCGCTGGTAGCCCAGTCAATGTTGCAATCGTGACATTATCTGCAATCGCAATAACTCTAGCAGTTGTAATGCGCCCTGACAAGGAAGAAAGCAAAGACATCTTGATGGAAACACCATTTGAGACACTTGACTCAACACCGTTTGACATGTTCTATGAGCATGCAAAGTCAGTTGAGAAGACTGTTGAACATATGCTTACTGCTGTAACTGTGGCATCACAAGGCAAAGATGCAAGCAAACACATCGAAGCGACCATCTCTGCAGAATTGGACGCTGATCATATCAAAACAGATCTACGCAATCATATCACAACTGGTGTAAGAATTGCAATCGGACGCGATACCTTCTTGCACATGCTCTCACGCCAAGATAGAATTGCAGATTATGCACAAAATGTTGCAGAACAAATCTCGTTTAGAGAATTGATGGTAGATGACCAAGCAAGAGATAATCTGAAAATAATGGCTGAAGCGGTTCACAAGACTGTTGAGAAATATTCTGAAGCAGTGGACCAACTAAATGTATTGACTCAATCTGGATTTGCTCCAATGCAAATGGCTGTTCTCAATGATTTGATTTTAGAAGTCAATATTCTTGAACATAAGGCTGATGAATGCGAAAGTACAGCTGCTGCCTATGTGTTCTCAGAAGGTGATGACAAACCACTTGCGGCTATGCACATGTATAGAATTCTTCAACGCTTAGATGATGTTGCAAATGCTGCTGAAAAGGCTGCAAATGCATTTCTACCGATGTTAAACAAGTGATTGCAGCATTTTTACTAATCGCGAAGTTGAAACGGGAATAGCATTAGCATCGGTTAACCGAGCCGGTTCCCAATAGAGTTGCATTTGCTTCTCAGCGGTGGAAATTAGGCTGTGGATGTGAAACCGATGGATTTAGCACTCAAAGCAAAGTTACAGAAACAACGTTACCACATTGTTGGAGAACATGGTGGTGTCAAAATCTGCCATTGGACCAAAGAATCTCTACTTAGAGATCGCCAATGCTACAAAGGCAAATTTTACGGAGTAGCTAGCCACAGTTGCATGCAAATGTCTCCTGTGGTAGACCAATGTAATCTCGCTTGCACTTACTGCTGGAGAGAACCTCATATGGATTCCCTAGAACTATCTGACCAGGACCCACTTGACATGCTGTATGAATCAGTACGGGCGCAACGACGATTATTATCTGGATTCAAGGGCAATGATAAGGTTCCAAAGGAAAGATGGTTATCTGCTCAAAATCCAAAGCACGTTGCTATCTCTCTCAATGGAGAACCTACTCTATACACACGCCTTAGTGAATATATGGAATTATGTCACGAGCACGGAATGACAACGATGTTGGTGACCAACGGAACCCTGCCTAAAGTGATCGAAAATCTCGACGTTTTACCGACTCAACTATATGTTTCAGTCGATGCTCCTAACAAGGAAATTTTTGATGCTGTATGTAAGCCAAAATGGAATACCAATGCATGGGATAAATTCGAAGAAACCATCGACCTCTTACCTTCATTAGATACCAGAATCGTTTGCCGTCATACATTGATGAAGGGCATCAATATGTCTGATAAGAATATCGAAGAATTTGCAAAACTTGATTTGCGGGCTGACCCTGATTTCATTGAAAATAAAGGCTATGTCTTTGTTGGACATAGTAGAGAAAATTTAGCCGCCGAGAATATGCCAAGTCATGAAGATATCATGGATTTCAGCAATAAAATCGCCCCATTGACCGGAAGAAAAGTTCTCTCCGATTCAAAACCTAGTCGAGTGGCTTTGGTTGGCACTGAAATGTCACCAATGCAAATTCCTATCGCTACCAAATTCTTCCCTGATGATTTGGGAATTGCACCATCGGTCAAGCACTTGACGGTTATCAACTGATTATTCAGTAGGGAATTCAATTGGGGAATCGCCCTCAAACCATTGCTTGTTTTTGTTCATACAAATTTTGAATTCAGCGCTAGCAAGGTTCTTGGCCAACCAACTATGAATATTTGTCCAAGGTTGAATATCAAACCATTCTCTATCATGGTTAGCAAATTGGCGCACAAATGGGAATAATGAATCGTTAAGATTTGTATTTTGTTCTAGCAACTGGAGATTTGTATCTAAATCGTCAAGATAGTTTACTGCTGCATTTCTTTGCTCTATCACATCAATATCCTCATAGCGATTAGGATATTTGTAACGGTCCAAGTGATGTTTAAATTCAAGATCATTTCTTTCAATCCAACTTGATTCCTCTACACTTGGTTGCCAATCACGAACATGTTGCATAATCTCAAGGCTTTCCTCGATTACCTCACCATTGGGTAATTGTAAAATTGGAACTGTACCTTTGGGGGAAATCTGCATCATATGCAATGGCCTATCACGGAGAATTACTTCTCTATGCTCAACTTTGAAGTCTTGTCTAACGATTGCCATACGGGCTCGCATAGCATAAGGACAACGCCTAAAAGAATACAAAATCGGCAACTGTTCTGTTGCCACTAAACTCACTCCAATAGATTTCACTCAGGTGGAATAGGTGGTTCATAACCACCCTTTACCGCTTCTTTAACAATCTTGACATCCGAATCTACCATCATTGCGACTAATTCCTCAAAGGAGGTCTTAGGAACCCAATCCAATTCTTTGCGTGATAGAGCAGGGTCCCCAATCAATAAATCGACCTCAGCAGGACGGAAGAATTTCGGATTAGTTCTAACACGAACTACATTGTTTTGGTCTGTAGCGATGACATCAACGCCTTCTCCTGACCAAGTCAAAATCATTCCAACATGAGAGAATGCAAGATTGATCATATCCTTGACGCTGTGAGTTCTCCCGGTTGCAACAACGAAATCAAATGGCACATCTTGTTGTAACATTCTCCATTGCATCTCGACATAATCTCCTGCAAATCCCCAATCGCGCTTTGCTTCAACATTACCAATCCATAGATTCTCATCAAATCCATGGGCGATACGTGCTGCCGTCATTGTCACTTTACGGGTAACGAATTCTAGTCCACGGCGTGGGCTTTCGTGATTGAAGAGAATTCCAGTACAAGCGAACATATCGTATGATTCACGGTAGTTACGAGTGATTTCAAAGGCAAATACCTTAGCACATCCATATGGTGAACGTGGGTGGAATGGAGTTTCTTCAGTTTGAGGAACTTCATGCACCTTACCGAATTGTTCGCTTGAACCAGCTTGGTAATATCGGCAATTTGGTGCGTTCTTGCGAATCGCTTCCAAACAACGTAGAGCGCCAAGACCGGTAATATCAGCAGTCATCATCGGTGAGCGCCAAGATTCCGGGACGAATGACATAGCACCGAGGTTGTAAAACTCATCTGGTTGACAAGAGGTTACAGCATTGTCGATAGAACTTTGATCTGCTAAATCCCCATTGATTAAGTGAAACTTTTCATTGGTCATCAAGTGGTTGATGAGGTTGCGTCCTACAGTCGGTTGGGAAACCCTGCGTACGAATCCATAGACATTGTATCCTTTTTCTAATAGCAATTCTGCTAGGTAAGAACCATCTTGCCCGGTTACACCAGTAATCATCGCTGTCTTGCCGGTCATGTTTTGCCCTGTGGCTTATCTCTTTTCAATTCGCCGCGTAAAAGTTAGCAAATATATAGCATAAATTTACCTTTTTATGGGTTCAAATTAAGGTTGTAAGTCATGACAGCACATTATGGCTGAGGAGTCTGATGTTGCTGATTCTCCTTTGCGCGTTTTGGTTGTCAGAGGTTCTTTCAATACTCTTGGTGGGGCTGAACGAGAATTATTACAATTACTTCGCCATGCCGACAAGAGATGGCAAGTTAGTCTCGCTACCCTTCAATTTCCGCAACAGGCAAAGCAATTGTTAGGTGATTGTGATATTGATATAATACAGCCTGCGAAGCCTTTCTCCTGGCCCCAAGGTGCAATCACTGAAATTACTGCAGGGCAAAGTTCTGCAGCCACTAGGCAATGGAAAAATATGAAAATCGATTGGTCACAATATGATGCTATACACTTTTCAGTTTGCCGTGGAACATTAGAAATCCTAAATTCAGTTTCGGATAAAACCCTCACTGGTAAAGGGTTGCACTATCATTGCCTTGAACCACCGCGCTGGTTGTATGAAGATGTTCTTCATCGACATTTGGATGGTAAATTGAAAAGACCGTTATGGTTAACCAATATGATTTTTGCAAATCAGCGAAGAGTTGACCAAAAATTAGTACGACGCTTGAAGGCGATGAAGGGTACGGCTATTTCTGGAAATTCAATGTGGATTCAAAAGCAATTGAGAGAGATTTATGATTTGGCTTGTGATGAAAAAAAGGGCAATGGTTCTGCTCCGCGCCGTAATAGCAAGGGTCAATTGCTTGAAGCCACACATCTAATGCATGTTTTGGATTGGGACTTATGGCCACAACTTGCAGATCCTGAAGAGAATGATGCTGCTGATGAAATTCAACAAGCGCTTCTTGATGCGGAAAAGAATATACCTGAAGCAGAGGAATTACCGCAACAATATGTTGTAACTATTGGCAAATTATCCTTTGTCAAAGGTGCATGGGAAACTCTTCAATCTTTGCAAGGAACTGGACTTTCATTGCTACAAATCGGTGGCGGAGAACAATCTGATAAAGAAAAAATAATGGCTTATGGAAATTCCTTAGGCGTCGATATTTATTGTATGCCTCGCCTAAGTCAATCAGCGCTTAGAGCCGTGATTAGAGGCGCTGTGGCGATGGTTAGCCATGCACATGGCGAACCTTTCGGATTGACTCCATTAGAAGCGATGGCAATTGGAGTCCCAGCATTGATGGTCGACGAAGGGGGCTTCCATTATACCATGAAGAATGTTGAGAGTGGAATGCTAATTGCACGAGAAGATTACGAATTATGGGATGAGGCTTATCGTTTATCCCAAGATGAAAATACTCGCAAACTATGGGCTGGAAATGGACGCAAATATGTTGAAGAAAATTTCACAATAGATGTTCAAATGAGTGCGCTTGAAAACTTACTCCTAGAATGTATCAAGAGTGCTCAGTGACCGAGACAGTGCTAACTTGTCTCAATTCTTTATATGCCCTCAGGCAATTATGATTGTATGAATGAAATTGCGGATAGCAAAACGCTACTTATTGTCGGCGCTGGAGGAATAGGTTCTACACTTGTTGATGTCTTGACCCCTGCACTGAGAAGAATAGGAATTAATTGTCAAATAATAATCATGGATGGAGATTTGGTTGAAGCAACCAATTTAGGACATCAAAGATTTTCCAGCAACGACATTGGGGTGGCAAAAGTTGAGGCTTTAGCTCAACGCCATATTACTAACAATGATTCTGGCGTAACTGTTAGAGCGATTGCAGAGGACTTACGTGACTTAGAACAACTCAAGGATGCTGATCTAGTCATCGTTTGCGTCGATAGACCTGAACCAAGACGTCTAATTCACCAACTGCAAGTCCCTTGGGCTGATTTGCGCTGTGGTGGAGATGGCCACCTAGTAATGACGAGTAATAGCCAAAATGCCTTGGTCGAGGCTATGACTCCAGATCACCCTGCTAAATCATGTCAACATGAGGGCGCACTCGAATCTGGAAATCTGGAATTCGGCTTCCTCAATGCTGCTGCTTTCGGCGCTCAGTGGGCCCTACAGCAATTGCGGGGCAAACCTACACCGGTGCAGAGTATGGCCAGTATAACCTATGGTCAAATGCACTTTCCGGAGGTGAATCAATGATTTATATTCCGGGTATTGAACAATTGTGTAAAGATAAGGAAACATGGCAACACATCTGTGATCTTGCTGAAAATAAGCAAGTCGATTCACCACTTCTACTCGAGTTCCAAAGCAATAGTGCTTCGGCTGGAAGATGGGATGCTGTTTACGCAATATCATTGTTAGCAGGTCTTGAGACATCGGTTCTTATCGATGCAGATGACGTGGTATTCATTGATTGGGGGACTTCTGGCAGAGTACCATTAAAGCCTCCAATCGGTTCACGAATGCCCTTCAAAACATGGGTTCATACCCACCCAGGATTTGCTGCATACTGGAGTGCTACCGACACCAATAGTTTAGCGATTGGAAGTGGAATTCTTCGTCAAGCAATAGTGCTCGGCTCACCTGGTCCGAAAGTCGCAATCAACCTCGCTTTCAATAAAAATTATGACGCTCCTAATACAATTAATACAAGTGGACCTTTGTCGAGTTGGAGTGATGAACCAGTCACTCCATGGGATGAATGGTATCAACAAATAGAAGATAGCAGGGGAGTGATTGTATGAGCGTTAGAAGCCCTAAAGATGAGGATGAAGAGCAAAAGGCGCGTTTAGCGATTGCATTAGGTAGAGGCAAGACTATTGAAGAATTCATTAAATTCATCAGTGATGAAGAAGTCGACGAGCAACTGATTGATGCGATCAAAAATAGACTCCGCTTTGCCAGTGAAAGTGGTGAAGAAATTGATGTTCATGCACTTATCACTGGAATGCTTGCGGTTCAAGGCAAGTGGGTTTGAGTTTACCTAATCAATGGATTATTGATTTGAGTAAGTAGGCCTTCTTCCTTCTATTAGAGCGCTCAAGCCTTCTAATGAATCCGCAGTTGAAAATATATCGTTAAGTCCTGCCAATTCTAGTGCAAGACCTGCTGAAAGGTCTGTTGAAGAAGTCGCATCTATCAATTCGCTGGCTTTTGCTAAAGCGATTGGAGCAGTGAATTTCAAACTCTTCATTTGACGAGCAACTAATTTGTCTTCTCCATCAAAACCTTGAGGACAGACTCCATTCATTATGTCAGACATATTGTCATCAGCAAAGAAATTATTAGCAAATTGAACAACTGGTGATTGAAGATTTGCTGCTTGACCAGGATACTTATTGACCGGTTTTCCTTGATTTGAAATCTGTAATACAGTATCATCTACTGCTGCAACATCAACCAAATGGGTAATCATTCCCAAATCACTGGCTGTTTTTGCATCCATAAAATTCCCTGCCAAAACAGCCCATCTAGCAATAGGAATACCACAAATTCTTGCTGGCCTTTGTGAACCACCTAAGCCAGGATAGATTCCGATTGAAGTCTCAGGGAATCTGAATTGTGTTCTGCGAGTACCAACTCGATAATCACAAGCGAGTGCAAGTTCTAAGCCCCCACCAAGAGCTAATCCTGTGGTCAATGCGATCGTCGTCTTTGAAGAAGATTCCAATTTGTCTAGAACTTGATGACCGAATGCAGTGAAGTCGTAAATATCGCTGATTGAATCTGCACGTATTTTGTCGACGAAGAACTTGACATCAGCGCCTGCAACAAAGGCCTTACCGGCCCCATCTAGCACTATAGTTGACACAGAACTATCTGAATTTACATCATCCAATGCACTGCCTAATTGTGCCATTACCGTCTCATTCAAAGCATTCATTGCTTCAGGACGATTGATCGTAATAGTAGCAATACCATTGTCGATTGAAGTATCTACAACCTTGAAATGCCAATCAGCATTTCCTTGGCCGCTAAGATTTTCTGGTACTTCCCAACCACCATTAGCCAATTGTGCATACTGGTTGGCCATTCTGTGAGCATTTTCTAAGCCGACTTTATTCATTAATTCAAAGGGGCCATGAGCCCAACGAAGACCCACTTTTGCACCACGGTCAACGTCTTCCATGGTACATATTTCTTCGTTAACGATTTGCGCAGCCACTCCAAAAACAACTCCGAGCAATCGCTCTGAAATTATTTTGTATTGAGACTCATCATACCCTTCATCTTGTGAAATGTCCCACATCTTCTTTTCTGCTACCAAATCTCTTAGATTTTGAGCACCATGATAACGAGGAGTTTTCAATTGCTCTGACAGATAATCTGTTGAATGTAATGCGATCGGTGGACCTGTTAGATTCATTAATCCAAATGGACCTAATCCAATGGAGAATGCTTTGCGAGAAACCGCATCGATTTGGGCTGAAGATGCAATTCCTTCCTCCAATAGTAAACAAGCCTCGTTTAGCCATGGTACGAAGAAACGATTGACTACGAAGCCAGGGCGGTCTGCACAGACGATGACGACTTTGCCTAGCATCTTACAATATTGAACAACTTTTTCAATGGTTTGAGCAGATGATGACTTAGCAGGAATGACCTCGATTAGACGGTTCTTTGCAGGGTGGAAAAAGAAGTGGAGTCCTACGAATCTATCTGCCCTTCCGGATGATTTTGCCAATTCATTAACCGATAGTGAAGATGTATTGGATGCAAATATTGTATTGTCGCCACAGGCGGAATTCAATGTTTCAAAAACCGCAGTTTTAACATCAAAATCTTCGAACACTGCTTCTATTACCAAATCGGTATCATTCGCAGTATTTTCAACACCTACGACGCCAGTGATTCTACTTTTTATCGCTTCAACCTGCGCTTCTCTAAAGATTCGGCGTTCTACAGCCTCATCAAGAAAAGTTGCGATAATGTCTTGTCCTCTGTCAACCCATTGTTGTTCTCGGTCTACCATTTGAACATCGAATTCTTCTTGCGCTGTTTTTTGCGCAATTCCAGACCCCATATTTCCTGCACCAACAATTGCCACACTCTGAATAGGTTGCATATTACCGCCCACTAACCACCTGTTGAAGAACAAATCGCTCCAATTATTGAAAGTGGAAATTCTCATTCCATCATAGAATAGGCTTCAGCCATCCGTTCATTGAAGGCATTCATGCTGAAATTACGTGAATGTTGAATCAATTGCTGGTCTGCATCAATCGGCCCTTCTGTATGCTTCCATTGTGAATGAATTTCAATAATGGCCTTTTGCCACGCAGCGATATCATCTGCCTCAATACAAGAATCGTCGGGCATTAGTTCATTGTGGCTAGCAAGATTTGAACAGAGAACTTTTGTTCCACAGGCCATTGATTCTAGAGGGGGATAGCCAAAGCCCTCACTGCCTGAAGGAAATAATAGTGCATCTGATTTTATTCGCATCCACATCAGTTCTTGATGGCTCAGATTCATTCCAATACCATTCCAATTTTGAACATCATTTTGTTTTACCAAATGGTGTGTGGATGGGCCACCATATGGGCATTCAGCATTACCGACATGGTGTATATGAATTTCACTTTTTATTGAATCGTCCAACCCACCCAATACCTCGCAGATGAATTTTAATCTCTTTCTCGGGTCATGACTGCCCACGATTAGGAGATTACATCCTTCGGGGAAATTATGTGCTGGACCTATGACCTCTGAATCGGTTTGAGCGAAATTGGCAAAGGCATCGATGTCAAGCCCAAGTGGAACACAGATGCTTTTGACATTTGGAAAATATTTTTTACAATCCGATAAAGTTGCTCTCGAATCACAAACGAGGAGGTCTGCTCTCATCAATCCATTTTTTAGTTTATTCAAATCTCTTGAGCGATAACTTGGTGGTTTTGCTTCACCCACTTGTATTAACTCTTGACCGATTTTAACTTGTTTAGGAAATAAATGGAATAAATCGTGAACTGTTACCACTACTGGAACTTTACATTTTTTGGGAACTAGATGGGCCTGTTCTTGATCTGTAATATGTAAAATATCACAATTGCCAGAGGATGCGGAAGATTTCACGAAACTTTTTACAACCCTTGGATGCGACCACCAGCGCATCAATAAACGCTTGATTGGGTTTGCTTTTAATGCTAAATCATACTCGCATGTAGCGCCTAGTTGGTAACCTTTGATGCCACCATTTTTGAGGGCGACTAGCAAATTGTGATGCGCCCCCCCTAAGCCTGTGTTACGGCCAATTACACCTCCACGAGCGAGTATAACCGACTTGACCATGGCAACCCGAGCCACCATCCCCTCTTTGAAGGATAAGTCCTTTTTGTTCGCTTTTGTTTAATTTGCAATTCAAAATATCAATCTCAGCAATAGCAATCGGTAACCACCCTTATACTCGGTGTAGAAAACAAATTAAGTAGTGATGGCTAATCCGATGTTTGGGGACAACGATGCCAGAACCTGCACTCACGATACCAAAAGACTCTTTTGAGGCCATCCAAAATCAGATTGAAAGCACAATAAAAAGTGGTATTAATATTAGAGATATTCTTGCAAACCATTCCAATAAAGGTCCCTGGGATACAACTTGGGAAGTCCAAGCAGCAGTTGAGGCATTGCACGTATTTGGTTCCCGTTGGACAATTGAAATACTTTCAACCCTATACATTGCAGGACCTCGTAGATTCAATGAAATGAAGGGTATGCTATCCGGCATATCATCAAGAACATTAAGTGACAAATTACGTTTCCTGGTCGAAGAAGGATTGGTTATTCGCGAAGTTGATGAAGGCCCACCAATCCGTGTAACGTATATTCTATCCGAACATGGTAGAACATGTGGAAGATTGCTTTCACCATTGGTAGCACATTTGAAAATTAAAAAGAATTCTGTTCTAAGTGAAAACTAAATAATTGTTTGAACAACGCTCCAATGGATTAAGAAGGGGAGAGTCCAACCCAGATGTATGCCTCTTCTATCGCAATGGGTTCGTCAGCGTCCTTGGTTGGCTGCTGGGCTACTCGGTGCAACAGGAGGTTTTGCTGGCATCGCAGGTGGGATGGTCGCTGCTGCAAGCGCTATTGGGGCCATTACTCTCGGTGGAGTTTCAAGTAAATCTAAGCATCAACATGAACATCCACAACGTCAAAGAATTCTCGCTGCATTAGAAATAAATCCGGGCTTGTGTTATCGTGAATTACAAACTGTATTGAATGCTGCAAATGGAACTCTTCGCCATCATCTTGATGTTTTACAAGCGCGAAAGAGCGTGGTTATAATGCCGGTGAATGGAAGGACTTGTTATTTTGCAGGGGCGCCGAGTCAGATTGAAGAACTGAGAGGTATGAATATAGGCGATCAAGCTGCAGCTAATGCATTACCAATTGGTTTGTCATTAGTACAAAGATTGATTCTTGAAAATATTGACAAGGAAGGAATTCCACGCTCTCAAGCTGAATTAGCGCGTCGTATCGGCCGTTCAAGGGCCACTATTCATTCTGCGGTTAAGGTACTGAGAAGAAGAGGAATTCTGCGCGAAGATAGAGTTGAATTAATGCCTCATATCAATATGGATATGACTTGGCATGGCACAGTGGCTGTCGATTATGATTGGGACGACCAACGCCGTGAATAACTTTATTCAATAAACGCTTTTTGAAAAGCAATTGATGCAAAGTCTTCAAAAACTATTGCCCACCACTTCCATTTGGTAGAGATTCATGTTCAGTGTACGATTACAAGAAGTCGCGCTACCGACAAGTGACAGAGATGTCGATAGTTTAGTCACTTGGTTTACAGATACACTTTGCTTAATACGAAAAAAGGGCGATGCAATGGCTGATTATGGCATGGCAAGTCCAGTTCACCGGTTACTACGCGACCATATTCTCGCATCCCCTGAAATCGGCTGGGATGCACAAATGTTAGCCGATGAACTAGCACTAACTCCTGCATCATTGAACCATCATTTGACCCGTTTAGTGGAGGCTGGAATAATTGCCTATACCAATGAGGGGAAGGGGTGGAGAAGATATTACCTGCGCGGGGGAAGCATTTCTAACGCAGTTGAATTATTCTCAGTCCAGTGCAAAATCATTATTGATCAAAGAATGTCTCTTCTTCAGGCAAATTGGACCCGTACCAATTGCCGCTTAGCGCTTGAATTACCTGAAGAAGATACTCCACTATTATGCCTTGGAGTTGTAGACCACAGGCCACTTACTCCACAAAGTAGTGAAAGTCTACTCTCACAATGGCTTGGAGATTTTGGGCTTCTTGGCGAAAGACCGGGAAAGGAATCAGATGCTGATTCTTTGTCATGTAAATTGTTTGAAATCCTAATAAGTCGAAATGCGCCGTTATCTCTTGATGAAGCAGCGCAATTGCTCAATGGCCCCAAGCCTCGTATCGGACGCATTCTAGAGCGCTTTAGAGCATCAGGAATGGTAGAACGGGTCGCAAGGACAGATCGCCTTTCTATCTCATTGTGGTCGGCGATGGTGGCTCAATATCAGCGCCGTGGAGAAGATTGGATGCTAAAGAAGGGTGGCTTCAATCGTATACTGAACGAAACTCAACAATCAAAGTTGATTCAAAAACTAAAGAAAAGTAAATTGAAGGTTGAAGATGTTGAATTATTATTGAAAGATGTAAGTTCCAAACAACAGATGTTACTGCTCAACCTGTTAGGTGGGCGTTTACCTTTAGGCCACCGCCTTAGCGGAGAAACTGCCGAAGATGTAACCCGCCGAGTTAACGAACGATTAGACAAGGTATTACGGCGTATGCGTCGGGTTGCAGAACTTCTTGAATCTGCTCAAAATTGAGTGCAAATACTGAGGAATCAACATGAGCCAATATATTTCAGCCAAGCCCGGTGAGTGGGATGGGGAGGCTCGTCCTCTTTTTCTTGCACCAATGGCTGGAGTCACCGATTTACCATTTCGCCTATTGGCCAAGGAATGTGGTGCTGATTTCACCATAACTGAATTCACTAATTCAACTGCTTTATCCCGTGAAGCAGCAAGGTCTTGGAGTAGAATGGAGACCTGTGAGGAAGAATCTCCATTTATCCCCCAAATATTTGGAGGGGTTGCTGAAGATATGGCTCGTGCTGCGGAAATGCTTAGTGCTAATGCCGATATTATTGATTTGAATTTTGGCTGCCCTGCACCAAAGGTAACCAAGATTTGTGCTGGGGCTGCTTTGATGGCAGAACCTAAAAGTTTGGTTGACATGTGCTCCCAAATCGTCGATAGAATCGATATCCCTGTCACTGCAAAAATGAGATTGGGTACTGGCAAAGGAGAAAATAATGCACTTGAAATTTGCAAGGAATTAGAGAATGTAGGAGTTCAAAGATTGTGCATTCATGGCAGAACACTCAGACAAAGGTATTCTGGTGAAGCAGATTGGGATTATATTGCAAATGCAGTTCAAGCTGTTGAAGTTCCTGTGATTGCAAATGGTGACATTGTCAACGGAGCTTCTGCTTCCGCCTGCCTATTACAAACACAGGCAGCTGGATTGATGATAGGAAGGGGAGCTATTGGCCGGCCATCCGTTTTTGGTGAAATGAAAGTAGAATTGGGATGGATGGATGCAACCCAATTACCTTGGATAGAGCATTTCGAGGGCAATTGGAACTCTTTATCAGAAGTCGCTCAGCAATTTGAGACCAGGAGATGGTGCTGGGACAGGTACATCGAATTGGCAACGCAAACTACTGGTTTGGATTTGAAAAATCTGCGCGGGCATGCAGTATCGTTTACTAGAGGGTTACCAAGCGCCAAAAAAATAAGGTCGATTATGCATGGCAAGGTTACTAGAGAAGAATTCGCCAAAGCCACATCGGATTTCCTCTCATCATACAAGGAATTAGAGCTTTAACTGAGTTAAATCAGTTCAAAGGGCGATGACCCCAATTTCTTAGCAGTTTCAGCGCCATTGATACAAGCCAAATAATCGCCATTTGCGATTGGCTCAGAATTATTGGCATCCACTAATTTACCGTATAGATCAATAATATCGTACCCTGCATCAAATAATGGCTGTAATGCTTGCCGTGAAGTGCGATTAATAGAATGTAGAATTGAATCTTGTAATTCAAAAAGAACATAATCAATTTGCTTGTTAGCGAGTAATTGTTGTGCTCCGAGTAATACATCAACCTCAAAGCCTTCTACATCTATTTTCAGGAAATTGATGTGATTGATTTCAAGTTCTTTGGCAACATCGTCAAGGCACTTAACATCAACATCGATTTGGTCAATTGTCGGACTATTATTCACATCACCGAGAGAATGGTGGCCATGAAATCCCTTTACATGTAATTTCATTGTCGTATTTTCTTTTCCAAGCGCAATTGAATGTAGTGAAATATTTTGCATATTTCTCAAATCGATTTGGCTTTTTATTGTGTTCAAGTTACCTGGGTGTGGTTCGAAGGCATGAACTACGGCACATCTATGGGCGAACCAATGACAGACAACGCCTATATTTGCCCCGACATCAAATACAGTATCATTTTTATCTACTAGCGGATTAATTCTGTCTAACCAAGGTACTGCATCGCATGCTTTACCAGATTCGAGACTCCAATTGACGCGTTCTCCGGTATTTAATTCCCTTAGCAATCCTCTTTCCCTGTCATGGACATAAAGATCTAATTCGCTATTAGCAATTTTTTTATCCAATAGTGGATAGATAATGTAATGGTTGAAAAATCTCCCAGGCATTCTTAATCCGAACTTTATTGCACGGATTGGGAAAAATTGTTTGGATGAGGATTTAGAAATATTAGACCCTCCGTGTATATTATGGCAAAACATACTTGCTTATGATACCTTTATGTAAATAACATCCATTCAAAATTGAAACTAATATGCCAAAAAAGGCACAGGCATTCAACAATACTCAGAAGGTTGATTGCCACTCTTCAAGATCTTGTTCCTTAGCCCAATCTTCATCTGTGGTTTTTCCACGTAGTTTGAGTACTTCACGGGCGAGTAGCCAGTAAATTTGAGCAAGAGAGCGACGACCCTTGTTATTTGCAGGAAGTGCGATGTCAACATTACGAAGATTATTGTTTGCGTCCACGATACCGACGATTGGAAGACCGGAGTTAACCGCTTCGATCAATGCTTGTTGGTCAGCAGCAGGGTCTGTTACGAAAAGCACATCTGGTTCGACGTATGAACGAAGAACTGGATTGGTAAGTGAACCTGGAATAAAACGACCGACTGCGGAATTTGCTCCGATTGCTTCTGAGAAAAGACGTGCTGGCCTCTGTCCGTATTGACGAGCTGAAACTACCATTATACGAGGGGAATCAAAATGATTGAGGAAAGCAGCGATTGAACGGATACGAGCATCGGTGATATTGACGTCCAAAAGGTATAATCCATCCTCACGAACACGTTCAATAAATCTCTTCATGTCTGAACTTTTCTGTTGAGTACCGATATTTACGGCGTTCTCTTCATAGTCTTCAAACGGTATCAGTAATGTTGCTTCTTCATCGGACATAGATAAACCTCAGCAAGCCGCCCACATAACCCCCATATTAAACCGCTTCGCACTGACTAAGACTTTTAGAATTTCAGTATTTAGTGAAATCGCCATAATCGTGACGGCGGAGAATAAAAGAAAGAGCCCACCCCCCACGCTGCATACGGGGGAAATAAGATGGCTCAAGATTCTCCTCAATCAGACCAATTTAATGGCGCTGAACTCCATGAGGACGGTGTTTGGCGATTAAAAAATGGTGAACCATTGAGAGTTAGTGCCAGCGATTTGGAACGCCACGAATATTGTCCTCTCTCTTGGTCACTAGCGCGAGAAGGGAAAAGTGGCCAAGGTGAAGCAATT
>Ga0209502_10001653_pt1 | contig 19819 bp, 12 predicted proteins | sample ArcticOcean_MG_C_10_FD_187442 | JGI IMG/M metagenome (GOLD analysis project Ga0209502, IMG submission 187442) | Marine microbial communities from western Arctic Ocean - ArcticOcean_MG_CB11_90 (SPAdes) (version 2) | ecosystem: Environmental > Aquatic > Marine > Oceanic | place: Arctic Ocean... | reverse complement strand
TGATGGACCATAGTCTTGCAAGGCCATGTGGCTCTACAATTAAAAAAACAATCATTAAAAGACCCCAAATGGATATTTCAAAGTGTTTAGCTGTGACTGCTGATAGACCGATAAGATCTACCATTATGAACTTTAACCCAATTGGAAGTGTAACTATAAAACCTGCACCAAGAAAAGAACCTAACATTGATCCAAGACCACCAATAATAATCATAAATAAAACAGGAAAAGATATAGTCATAATGTCAAATGATTCTGTAACCTCAATAGCTCCTAAGAAAACAGCAAAGTATAAAGCGCCCGAAACTCCTATAAAAAACGAGCTTATGGCAAAAGCTGATAACTTAGTCTTTAAAGGTGGAACACCAATAATTTCAGCTGCAATATCCATATCTCTTATTGCCATCCATGATCTACCTATCTTACTTCTAATCATATTTTTAGCTGCAAATCCAAGAACAACTACTAACACTAAACAAAATAAATATGTTGCATAAGGAGGTGCTGTTGCCCCTGTAACTGGTATTCCAAACATTAATCTTTCAGACACAGTGATTTGACCAGTAGCAGAATAATTATAAAACCAAGGAACTTTATTGAAAAGCCATACTAAAAAAAATTGAGATGCAAGTGTTGCAACAGCCAAATAAAACCCTTTTATTCTTAATGAAGGAAGTCCAAACACAATTCCAACAGCTGCAGTAATTACACCAGAAATAAGTACAATTATCATTATATTTAAATCTGGGAAAGAAGTCATGATTTTGTATGTTGAGAAAGCTCCTACAGCCATAAATCCACCAGTTCCAAGCGATACTTGGCCGCAATACCCTGTTAAAATATTAAGTCCTATGGCAGCTAAAGAAAAAATTAAAAAAGGTACTAAAATAGCTTTTTCCCAATAACTATCTATTACAAACGGAACTACAAGAAATGCTAATAACATTAATATGCTAAAAGCAATTTTATCTTGAATTAAAGGAAAAATAGCATGGTCAGACTTATATGAAGACTTATATTGACCTGTTTCTTTGTAAATCATTAAACTTAAACCCTCTCGATAATTTTCTCGCCAAATAATCCTTGTGGACGAAACAATAAAAATACCAGTGCCATTACATAGGCAAACCAGTTTTCAAGAGCACCTGTTTCAAAATATCCACCTATATAAATCTCTGCTAATTTTTCACCCACTCCAATCATTAATCCACCAATAATAGCTCCAGGAATTGAAGTAAATCCTCCAAGAATAAGAACTGGCAATGCTTTTAGAGCAATTAAGGATAATGAAAATTGTACTCCAGATTCAGTTCCCCACATTATTCCTGCTACCATTGCGATGAAACCTGAAATAGCCCAAACCAATACCCAAATAGTTCTTAAAGAAATACCAACTGACAATGCGGCTTGATGGTCATCAGCAACAGCTCTAAGTGCTCTTCCCGTTTTTGTATATTGAGAAAAAATAGCTAAGGAAATAACTAAAATAACAGCTATTACTGTTGCCCACACATTTAATACATCTATATACATACCATAATAATCACTGCCTTCAGGGGCAAATCCTATTGTTGCTTGCTCAAGCCATTCAGAGCCTCCACTTGGAATTCCAACATCTAATACTTTGACATCTGAGCCCCACATTAAATCTCCAACTCCTTCTAGAACAAAAGCTAAACCAATTGTGGCCATAAATAAAATAATAGGCTCTTGGTTCACTAAATGTTTAAGAACCAGCCGTTCTATTACCCAAGCTAAAGCAATCATAGTGATCATAGTTAAAATGATTGCTAGAAAATTAGGCATTGATGCATACCAGTGATGATAATTAGTACCAAAAAGTTCATTTATAAGGTGAGCAAAAGGAACTTGACCAGTTTGATAACCTACTAGTGTTAGAGCAGCAAAAAGAGCAAAAACGCCTTGTGCAAAGTTAAATACACCTGAAGCTTTAAATATTAAAACAAACCCAAGTGCAACTAGGGAATACATAACTCCTGACATCAATCCGTTTAGAACGGTTTCAATAAAATTTAATAAATCAACACTCATAAAATAATTTCCTTATTAATCATCTGACACACCTAAGTAGGCATCAATTACTGCTTTGTTATTTCGTATTTCGTGAGGAAAGCCAGAGCCTATTTTTTTTCCATAATCTAAAACAACAATTCTGTCCGAAATATCCATTACCACTCCCATATCATGTTCAATCAATACTATAGTGGTTTTAAATTCATTATTAACTGTTAGAACAAATCTGCTCATATCCTGTTTTTCTTCAACATTCATTCCAGCCATTGGTTCGTCAAGAAGCAATATTTCAGGTTCCATTGCTAATGCTCTGCCAAGCTCAACTCTTTTTTGCAAGCCGTATGGAAGAGATCCAACGGGAGTTCTTCTTATTGATTGGAGGTCTAAAAAATCTATTACCCGTTCAACTTTTTCACGGTGAATTTCTTCTTCTTTTTCTGCAGGACCGTAGTAGAGGGCTTGCATTAAAAAGTTTTGTTTTTGTTTTAATAACCTTCCTGTCATTAAGTTATCTAATGTACTCATGCCCTTAAAGAGAGCTATATTTTGGAATGTTCGCGCAATACCACTTTTGGCTGCAAATTCTGGTTCCATTGCTTTGCGATCTGTTCCTGCAAAATTTATTAGTCCAGTTGTAGGTTTGTAGAAGCCATTTATTACATTTAACATAGATGATTTACCTGCACCATTAGGTCCTATAATAGCAAAAACCTCTCCTTTATTTATCTCAAATGAAACTTCAGTTAGAGCTTTTACTCCACCAAAGGCTAAACTAATATTTTTTAGCTCAAGAATTTTTTTGCCATGAGGAATATTTTGTAGATCTTGTAAACTCATCTATTTCTTGCCTTTTTGAGGTTTTTTGGTTTTTGGCTTTGGTATCTTAATATTTAATTGTTTTGTCTCAATTAAATGTCTAATTTCCATTTCTGCGCTGATTTTGCTTTTTCTTCCATCTTCAAGTGTGAATTCAGTATTAATAGAAGCTGTATTTTTATCAGAATATAAGTCTTTAATCATATCATTATATCTATCGTTAATTACGCTTCTTCGAACTTTTCTAGTTCGTGTTAATTCACCGTCATCAGCTTCTAATTCTTTAAATAATAATAGAAATTTTGAAATTTTAGTATTTTCTGGTAATTTTTTATTCACTTGTAGAATTTCATTTTCTATAAGATCATATATTTTTTTATCAGCAGCTAGCCCTGTGTATGAAGTAAAGGCTAATTGCCATTTTTCAGCTAACTTTGAAACTATAGAGAATCTAATGCAAATGATTGCAGTAAGGTATGGCTTTTCAGATCCAATAACCACAGCTTCTCCAACATATGGAGAAAATTTCAGCTTATTTTCTATGTTTTGAGGAGAGAACTTAACTCCATCAGATTTTATAGCAATATCGTTAACTCTATCTACTACATTTAACCTTCCAGTTTCATCTATGAAACCAGCATCACCAGTATGCATCCAACCTTTTTTAATAGTGTCTTTAAAAGCTTTTGCATTATTATAATATCCTGAAAACATACTTGGATGTTTTGTAATAATTTCACCCATTCCATTTGGATCTGGATCTATAATTTTAATTTCACAATCAGGGAAAGGTACTCCAACTGTTTCACAATCCATTGTGCCTTCAGGCACTTCTTGTAGAGTATAAGCTCCCATTAATTCGGTTTGACCATATAGTTGTCTTAATGGAATGCCCATGGCTAAGAAAAATTTGAAAGTTTCCGGCCCTATGGCTGATCCACCTGTGGCTGCAGAAGTAACCTTACTAAAGCCAAGTCTGTCTTTTAATGATGAGAAAAGGAGTTTGTCTGCAAGAAAATCTCTCTTACCTTCGTCTACTGCTTTTAGTCCTCTTTTTAACATAACATTAAAAAGCCACTGAGTTATCTTAGATGCATCTAAAATCCTTGAGCGCATATCTGCTGCAATTTGTTCCCATAGTCTTGGAGCACCAAGCATAAAAGTTGGTCCAATTTCACGCATATCTTCCATAGCCGTTTCAGGTCTTTCAGGAAAGTTAACCTTCATGCCTCCAACAATATTAAAACCTACTGCGTAAGTTTGCTCCATAATCCAAGGAAAAGGTAAAACAGAAACATATTCATCTTCAATTGTTTTAGGATCAACATTCAAATATCTAACTACATGTTCAATAAATTTGCCACCTGGTAGCATTGCTAATTTAGGATTTGAAGTTGTTCCAGAAGTTGTACAAAGTATTGCATTTTGATCAGCAGGTATTGAATCTATTAATTTATTATAAGAATTAGGATTTTTAGCTGCAATAACTTTACCTTCATTTATTAATTGGACCATGTCAATAATATGAGGATCATTTAATTCTTTTAACCCTCTGCTATCTTCATAAAAAATGGTGATTTTATTATTTTTAGTTCTTTTTATAGCTAGGAGTTTATCAACTTGTTCTTGATCTTCAGCAAATGCAAAGTTTACCTTTGCTGCGTCTATTAGATAACCTACTTCTTCATCAAGAGTGTCTCTATAAATTCCTAAGCTCATTCCACCAACAGCTTGTGCGGCAAGTTCAAAGAAAAGCCATGAGGGTTTATTGTCGCCTATAAGACCAATTACATCACCTAATTTAAATCCTCTTTTAACTAATCCAAGAGCTAAATTAGAAACTATTTCATGATATCCTTCCCATGTTATCTCATTCCATATTCCAAGATCTTTGTCTCGCAAAGCTATAGTTGAGGGCATTTTTTCAGCCCTATAACGAAGAACTTTAGGAAGAGTATTATGTGTTTTTATATCAGGATAATTAGACATTTTTTTTTCTTTTAAATTAAAATTTTTTAAATAATATTAAATACACAAAATTTTTGATAATTAGCAAAATTACTAAATCTAAAAATAACTATATATTGAGATGATAAATATAAATTAAGTAGCCCCCACTACGTTTTAATTAAATAAATTAAACTGAGTCTAAAAAGGAAACTGTCTAGTTCCAAAAAAGAAACAATAGTCTTTAAACTAACCAAAACAGTTTTAAAATCAAGGAAAATTTAAAGAAATATATTAGAAAAAATTATTGAATATTTTCAATAAGTTAAGCGATTTTAATAAAAAATAAATTAAAATTAATTAAGATAATTCATATGTTAAATATAAGAATCATTAGTTAACTTTACTATGTTCGCTCCATTTTTAACTATCTCTAAATGAGTAGAAATTCTTGGAAGAATATGAAGGTTATAAAAATCAGCAGAAACTATTTTACTTTTTAAGAATATTTCATTTTTAGGATTGTTAGATAGTTTAATATTAGCTTTAATTTTTGCTTTATGCATGAGCCAACCGCCAACCAAATATCCAAAACCCATAAGATAATCAAAGCATATGCATGATAGCAATTCCTGATCATCTCTATTATTTAAAATATAATCTAAGGTACTAGATGTTAATTTTATCATTTTAGTTATTTGAGGGTTATCGTTACAATCTAAGTTGATCTGCGTTAAAATTAATTTAGCAGCTTCTCCATTATCTCTTAAAGTTTTCCGAAACATAAAATCATTAGCTTGAATGGCATTAGTTCCTTCATATATTGGAAGTATACGTGCATCTCTCATATATTGAGCAGCTCCTGTTTCTTCTATAAAACCCATTCCTCCGTGAATTTGCACTCCATTGCTAGTGATTTCTTGGGCCAATTCAGTTGACCAGCCTTTAATTATAGGGATAAGAAAGGCTTCTTGAAGTGATGCGTTTGAATCTCCATTATGAGATCTTTCCATTATCTCAGATGAGACTAATATAAGAGCTCTCATTGCTTCAGTTAAACTCCTCATGGATAAAAGTAATCTTTTTATATCGCCATGACCTATTATAGGTGTTCCTTTATCTCTGTTTATAGGTGTTCCTTGAATTCTCATATTTGCGTATTCAAGGGCTTTTTGTCTTGCCGCTTCTGAAATAGCCATTCCTTGAAGCCCTACGTCAAATCTGGCTCTGTTCATCATAATGAACATATATTCTATACCTCTACCTTCTTCTCCAAGCATATAGCCTATTGCGCCTTCTTCTTCTCCGTATGACATAACAGCGGTTGGACTAGCTTTAATGCCCATTTTATGTTCAATAGAAACACATTTTAAATCATTTCTTTTTGTGTATTTACCATCTTTGTTTTTTAAAAATTTTGGAACAATAAAAGTAGAAATTCCTTTAATACCCTCGGGTGCTCCTTCAGCTCTAGCAAGAACTAAATGTATAATATTTTCGGACATGTCATGTTCACCATAAGTGATATAAATTTTTTGACCCCGTATTCGCCAATTTTTTCCATCATATTCAGCCTTAGTTCTTATGGTAGCGAGATCTGTTCCTGATTGAGGTTCAGTAAGGTTCATTGTTCCAGTCCAAATCCCTGAATTAAATTTAGGTAAATATAATTTTTTTTCTTCTTCAGTTCCGATTAAAGTAAAGGCGTCTATTAATCCTTGAGTAAGAAGGCTACAAAGAGAAAATGACATATTTGCACCGTGCCAATATTCATTTATTGCTGCTCCCATTCTCAATGGAAGCCCCATACCTTCGTAGTTAGCATCACTTGCAACGCCTATCCAGCCACCTTTAGCTATTTCTGAAAAAGCATTACTAAAACCCTTTGGAGTTTCCACTTCATGATCTTGTCTTAAAATTGGATTATTTTTGTCACCAAAGTGATTTAAAGGAGCCAAAAAATTATCGGCTAATTTACCTGCTTCTTCTAGAACAGCATCAATTGTAGAGTTATCTAATTCATTATGTGGTGGTAATAAATTTTCTAAAATAAATTGAGTGTCTTCTATAGGCGACTTATAAGCCATTATTTTCTCCAATATTCAAAAATAAGTTTTTATTACTAATCAAAATAGCTTTCCTAGTTGATAAAATAAAACCATACCATTATTAATATTAATGGGAGGTAATTAACAATGTCTATTTCTGAAGATGGTTTAAATAAAAATCAAGCAAATTTTTCTGCTTTAAGTCCTTTATCTTTTCTTGAAAGAACTAGAAAAACATTCCCCAATCATATTGCAGTTGAATATAAAGACTATAAAATAAATTATAAGGATGCTGGATTAAGATGTGACGCTCTAGCTAATTTTTTAAAGAATAGAGGCGTTAATTCTGGAAGTGTAATTGCCGTTATGCTCCCCAATATTCCAGTTATGTGGGAGTGTCATTACGGAATACCAATGGTATCAGGCGTAATAAATGCCATTAATACAAGATTAGATTATCATACGGTTAATTTTATTTTAGGGCATGGGGAATCTGAAATATTTATATATGATTCTGAATATAGTGAAATTATAGAAAAAGCATTAGAAGGTATAACTAATCCTCCACTATTAGTTGAATTTGTAGATAAGATTGCAGGTAAAAAACGATCTGAATTTGCTAATAAAATAAATTGTTTAGATTATGAAACTGAAATTAGAAACTATTTAGATGTTGGTTTTGAATACGTGTTGCCAGAGGATGAATGGAGTTCTATAGCTTTAAACTATACCTCGGGAACTACAGGTAATCCAAAGGGTGTGGTTTATCATCATAGGGGCGCTTATTTAAATGCAATTGGAAACACTCTTACGTGGGAACTTCCTATGCATCCAAAATATCTATGGACCCTACCAATGTTTCATTGTAATGGTTGGTGTTTTCCTTGGACTATCACTGAAAGAGCTGGAACACATGTTTGTTTAAGACAGCCAGCAGGAGACTTAATTGTTGATGCTTTTCTAAAACATTCAATCACACATTTATGTGGAGCTCCTATAGTAATGCAAATGGTAGCCGATCATTTGATACAAAATAATATATCTTTAAAAATTAATATTAAAATGATGACAGCTGGGGCACCACCTCCAGAAGCTGTTTTAAGCAAAATGGCTTCATGTGGAATTGAAGTTATTCATGTTTATGGTTTAACAGAAACTTATGGTCCAGCAGTTGTCTGCGCTTGGCATCCTGAATGGAATGACCTTGAACCAATAGAACAAGCTAAATTAAAATCACGCCAAGGCGTCACATACTCAGTTCAAGAAAATATAAAAATAATTGATACTAAGACCAATATAGAAGTACCTAAGAATGGAAATACATTGGGAGAGGTTTTGATTAAAGGGAATATAACTATGAAAGGATACTTAAAGAATTCAAAAGCCACTGATGAGGCTTTTGAAGGAGGTTGGTTTCATACTGGAGATTTAGGAGTTTGGTATGAAGACGGTTATATTCAACTTAAAGATAGATCTAAAGATATTATAATTTCTGGAGGAGAAAATATTTCTTCTATTGAAGTTGAAGATGCACTCTACAAGCATCCAGATGTAGTGGCGGTTGCTGTCGTTGCCAAAAATGATGAAAAATGGGGAGAAACTCCCTGTGCTTTTATAGAATTAAAAACAGGATCGTTAGTTAGTGAAAATGATTTAAAAAATCATTGTAAATCTTTATTAGCGAGATTCAAAGTGCCAGGCTATTTTAGATTTGTTGAACTGCCTAAAACCAGTACCGGAAAAATACAGAAATTTAAACTTAGAGAAGAAGCAAATCTAATTTAAGCTTTAGCTTACTTTTTTTAAATCATTTCTTTTTATTAATTTTTCTAAAGCTTGATCCCATTTTGCTTCAGCGATATTCATATTTTTTTCTTTAATATGACCATAACCTTTAATTGATAAAGGAATATCGAGGAATTCAATTATTTTTTTATAATTATATTCTTCTATAACTTCAGAAATTTGTTCAATTGTATTCATAGTTTTTTTAACTAAAGCACGTTCTTTTTTCCTCTCTGTTGTATATCCAAAAATATCAAATTTAGTGCCTCTAAGAAATTTGAAATAAGATATTATTTTAAAAGCTTGAAATACCCACGATCCAAATTTTTGTTTTTGAAGATGGCCAGTTTCTTTATCAGTTTTTGAAAAAAGTGGAGGAGCTAAATAATATTCTAATTTAGCATTTTTATTTTCTTGAAGAAATTGTTTTGCAAAATCTCCTGATGTATGAAGTCGTGCAACTTCATATTCATCTTTGTAACGCATAATTCTAAATAATGTTAAAGCAATTTTTCTAGTTAATTCTAAATTGGTTTTTTGATTAATAATTTTAGATTCTTTTTTAAGAATTTTGGATAAAATAACATCAAATTTTATAGAGTAATTTTTGTCATGATATTTTTCAAGTATATTAGAAAAATTTGAAATATAATCATCGATTGGCTTTTCCTTTGAATGATTTTCTAACATTCCTGCTGCTTTAAAAACTTCATTAGGGCTTGTGGCTAGAAGCCTTCCCCAGTTAAAGGCATTCAAATTTTGTTGAATAGCTACACCATTAAGTTCTATTGCTTTTTTTATGGATTCTAATTCTATTGGAAAGTATCCTTTTTGAGCAGCAATTCCTAACATCATAATATTTGCAGATACGGTGTCACCAACTAATGCTTCAGCTAAGTTAGACAGATCAATGAAATGAACTTTTTCTGGTTCAATATGAATTTCAAGATGTTTTTTTAATAATTGATCATCTACGACAGTACCAATATGTACACCAGCTACACCAACAGGCTCAACTCGGCCGTTAATTATAGCTATAGTTTTATTTGGATTTAATGTCCTTGTTATTGAAGGAGAAACTGAGACAACAGCGTCGCATCCTAAAAGCAAGTCAGCCGTTTCATTTGGTAATCTGGCTGATTTATTATAAAGAGATTTATTATTACTTATTCTTATCTGGCTTGTAACGGCTCCATTTTTTTGAGCTAATCCTGTAAAGTTCATTGATTGAGCATATAATTTATCAATTCTGGCAGCCATTACTATAATTGCAGCAATTGTTGATATTCCAGTTCCACCAATCCCAGCCATTATAATATTTTTAGTATCTTTGAGATACTGCTTTGGCTTATCTAGAAATTCTATATTAGAAGGTAGAGAAGGATAAGTTTTTTTAGATGGCTCTAATGGTTTATCTAATGTAACACCCATAAAGCTTGGACAAAAGCCTTTGGTACATGAATAATCTTTATTACAAACGCTTTGATCTATTTGTCTTTTTGTTCCATCAAAATGATCAAATGGTTTAACTGCTACGCAATTAGATTTTTCAGCGCAATCACCACAACCTTCACATACATCAGGATTAATGAACATTTTTATTTCTCTATCTGCAACTAATCCTCTTTTCCTTCTTCTTCTAAGTTCAGTAGCACATGTTTGAACATATATAATTGCAGTAACACCTTCTATTATTCTTACTTCTTTTTGAACTTTTAAAAGGTCGTCCCTATGATATATTTCTACTCCGTCTGCAAAAAGGCGAGTTTCTTGAAATTGTTCTGGTTCATCTGAAACTACATATATTTTTTTTACACCTTCCGCCGACAATTGTTTTGAAATTGCCCATGGAGTTGCTCCGCCAATAGCCTTTTGTCCTCCAGTCATTGCAACAGCATCATTATATAGGATTTTAAACGTTATATTAACATTAGCTGATACGGCAGCTCTTATTGCAAGAGACCCTGAATGTGCATAGGTGCCGTCTCCAATATTTTGAAAAGTGTGATTGTGGTTTGAAAAAGGGGCTCTTCCGATCCAATGACCTCCTTCTCCTCCCATTTGACTAAAATTAGTTAACTTTTCTGGATGAAGAAAATAACCTATTGAATGACATCCTATGCCTATTCCTGTTACTTCTCCATCTAAGGTTTTAGTGCTTGAGTTATGAGGGCATCCTGCACAATACCAGGGTGTTCTTGTCGCTACTGGAGGAAGGTTGTTTCCTAAAGAAACTGCTTTAACTTTTGGACGATCATTTTCACTAGTTTTAGGGGCAATTTTTTTTAAAAGGCAATCAGCTATAATATCGCTTGATAGCTCTGATACTTTGGGTATCAATGTTTCATTTGTAACGGCATCAAATTTTCCAGATAAAAGAGGCCTTTCTTTAATGTTAAAAAGGATATGGGCAACTTGTTCTTCAACAATTGCTCCTTTTTCTTCTATAATTAAGATTTGTTCAAATCCTTCACAGAATTGAATTATTTCTTCGTTTATTAGCGGCCAAGGAACGGTGCAGGCATATATTCCAATTCCACTTTTTTCTGGAGAATCAATCCCAATTCGTTCCAGGGCATCCATTGTTTCTGAAGTAGCCTTTCCAACGGTTATTAAACCAAGTTTTTTTTGCTTAGGATTAATTTTATTTTTATTAATTTTATTTTTTTTAATAAACTCTTTAGCCGCTGGAATACGCCTGTTAATTAATGCAGATTCTCTATCAAGCGCTGGATCATGTCTGTTAACATGAACATTAAGGGGTGCTTCTAGTTTAAATAATTTAGGCCTTAATATACTTAGATCAATTACTGCATTTGAATCAGCTGTGTCACTAGTAATTTTTAATGCAACACAAATACCTGCGTAACGTGAGAGAGCAAATGCTTGCAGTCCCATTGGGATCACTTCATTAACATTAGCAGGATAAAATACTGGTATACCGGCTGAAATTAACGACTGTTCTGATTGATAAGCTAATGTTGAACTTTTCCCTATTGGGTCATCTGCTACAGCTAGAACCATGCCTCCTTTTGCAGCTACTCCTCCCATATTAGCATGACGAAGAGAATCCATAGCTCTATCTAATCCAGGGCCTTTACCATACCACATTGAGAAAACACCATCTATTTCTGGCCTGTCATATAAGCCAAGCATTTGGGTGCCCCAAGCTGCTGTAGCTGCTAATTCTTCATTTACAGCAGGTTGAAAGATTATATTATTTTTATCTAGATGTTTTTTTGCTCTTCCAAGCTCTAAATCAAGCGTTCCTAAAGGAGAGCCAGGATAACCACTGACATAGCCTTTAGTTAATAATCCATTATGTTTATCAAGGTTTGCTTGTTCAATTAGGAGTCTAACTAATGCTTGAACACCATTCATTAATGCTAAATCATTGTCCTTAGTATAACAATCATCTAATTTAATAGGATTTATTTGATTCAAATCTAATCTCACTATAAATTTAACTTGTTTATAATAATTTTAATTAATTTAAATATATTTAACAAGTAATAAGAATTTTTTTAGAGAAATTATGGAGTTTAAATGCTTTTAAGGTTGAAAAATTATGATGAGTTATATTCGACCTTTGAATGGCAAGTTCCAGATTACTATAATATTGCAACAGATACTGTTGATAAAGATGCTTATAAGAATAGAACTGCTTTGATAAATATTTTAGATGATGGAAAAACTGAGAATTGGTCTTTTTTAGATATAAAAATATCTGCAAATAAATTAGCAAATGCTTTTGATTATTTAAAATTAGAAATTAATGCAAGAGTAGGAATTATATTAGGTCAATGTCCAGAAGCAGCTATAAGTCATATGGCATGTTTTAAATCAGGACGAATTTCAATACCATTATTTAATCTATTTGGAGTAGATGCATTATACTATCGTTTAATGAACTCTAAAGCTTCTTTAGTAATTTGTGATCAAGCTACTCTTATAATGGTTAAAGAAATTTATGAAAAACTACCATATTTAACATCCGTAATTTGTATTGATGGTGATTATAGTGAACAAAATATTTTTAATTTTAAAAAATTATTAGAAAAATCTTCAAATTTTTATGAGACCAAGAAAACAAAATCAAGTGATCCTGCTATTATTATATATACTTCTGGAACAACAGGAGGGCCTAAGGGAGCATTACTTCCACATAGAGTATTATTAGGCCATATACCTGGAGTAGAAATGCCTCATGAATTTTTGTCTTCATCTGAACCAGTTCAAGATATATTTTGGACACCAGCTGATTGGGCATGGATTGGAGGGTTGTTTGATGTTTTGCTTCCAGCATGGCATTTTGGATTATCAGTTGTTAGTTATAGAGGAAAAAAATTTGATCCTGAATTTGCTTTTTATTTATTATCAAAATTTAATATCAAAAACACCTTTTTGCCTCCTACAGCACTAAAAATGATGAAATCATATAATCCTTCAAAACGATTAGATAATTTTAATTTAAGAACGGTAGGTTCTGGGGGAGAGGCTTTAGGAGAAGATTTATTAGAATGGGGGAAAGAAATTTTAGGGGTAGGAATTAATGAATTTTATGGACAAACGGAATGTAATTTAACTATTTCAAATAATGGAGCTATAATGCCAACAAAGCAAGGTTCAATTGGAAAACCTGTTCCAGGTCATTTAGTTAGATTAATGGATAAAAATAACCAATTTATAATAAAATCAGGGTATGACGGGGAAATTGTTGTAAAATATGACACACCTGTAGCTTTCTTAAAATATTGGGAAAATGATATAGAAACTAAACAAAAAGTTATTGATGGCTGGCTTCATACTGGAGATTATGCTTATAAAGATGATGACGGCTATTTTTATTTTAAAGGACGTGAAGATGATATAATAAATAGCTCAGGGTATAGAATAGGCCCAAGTGAAGTTGAAGATTGTATTTTATCTCATTCTGAAGTTGATATGGTAGCTGTTATTGGTGTTCCAGACAAAATTAGAGGTCAAATAATAAAAGCATTTATCATTCCGAAAGATAAAAATAATGTGTTAGATCAAAATAAAAAAATGAAAGAAAACATTCAAGACTTTGTAAAACTAAAACTTGCTGCACATGAATATCCTCGCATTATAGAGTTTGTTAATGATCTACCAATGACAACAACTGGGAAAATTATTAGAAAAACACTAAGGGATGAAATTAAAAAATGATATTATTAAAAAATTATATAAATAAAGATTGTTAAATTAGGAAATATTATGAGTGATAATTATAAATTTGATACCCTTTCATTACATGCGGGTCATATTCCAGATAAAGAGACCGGCTCTCGTGCTGTTCCTATTTATCAAACTACCTCATACGTTTTTAAAGATACTGAAGAAGCTGCGGCTCTCTATAATATGGAAGTAGGAGGTCATTTATATTCAAGAATTTCTAATCCTACTGTTTCTGCTCTTGAACAAAGAATAGCAGCATTAGAAGGAGGGGCTAGTGCAATAGCTTGTTCTAGTGGAATGGCTGCAATGCATTTAGTAGTTACCGCTTTATGTAGTAGCGGAGATCACATTGTTGCCTCTAGTAAAATGTATGGAGCAAACATTAATTTACTTCAACATACAATGCCTAGGTTTGGAGTTGAAACAGATTTTGTTAATCCTAATGATCTTGAGGCAATTGAAAAAGCAATTAAACCTAATACAAAAATGATCTTTGGAGAAGTTATAGGGAACCCAGGATTAGATATAATGGATGTACCTGCGGTTGCCGAAATTTGTAAAAAGAATCGTGTACCTCTTGTTTTAGATGCAACTTTTAATACTCCATTCCTAATGCAACCATTCAATTATGGAGCTAATATTGTTATCCACTCTTTAACTAAATGGCTTGGTGGGCATGGCATAGCAATTGGTGGAGCAATAGTAAATGGCGGAAACTTTGATTGGGGAGATAAAGAAAAATTTCCAACTATTTCTGGACCACATTTTGCCTTAGGAGGGATTAGTTTTTGGGAAGAGTTTGGTCCATCTGCATTAACAGCTAAAATTAGAGCAGAAGGTATGTATAATTTTGGTCCATCTTTATCTCCAACAAATGCTTTTTATTTAATGCAAGGAATAGAGACTTTACCTTTAAGAATGAAAAAACATATGGAAAACACTCATGAAATACTAACTTATTTAAAAGATCATGAGGCAGTAGAATGGGTTAAGCATCCTGATTTAGAAACTCACCCCGATCATAAAGTTGCAAAAAGGATACTTCCGAAAGGGTCAGGCTCAATTATAGTTTTTGGAATAAAAGGAGGAAGAAAAGCTGGTCAAATTTTTATTGAATCTGTTCAATTAGCCTCTCATCTTGCTAATGTAGGAGATGCAAAAACCCTTCTTATTCATCCAGGCAGTACAACCCATTCACATTTAAGTTCAGAAGCTATGAAAGAAGCTGGCTTAACTGATGATATGATCAGACTTTCCGTAGGATTAGAAGATATTGATGATATAAAGAAAGATTTTGAAAAAGGGTTTAGAGCGGCTAAAAAGCTTGTAAAATAAGGAATTTTTAATGTTTATTAATTTTAAAGGTGCAAAAACGTATGTTGGTACCGGTGGTAAAAATCTAGAAACAAATAAAACTACAATTTGTTTTATTCATGGCTCAGGTCAAAATCATTTAAGCTTTGTTCAACAAGCTAGATATTTTGCTTATAAAGGATATTCTGTAATTGTTCCAGATATGCCTGGACATGGTTTTTCAGATGGAAATCCATGTCGGTCCATTAAAGAAAATGCTGAGTGGATTTATGATTTACTAAAAGAATTAAAAGCAAAAGATATAGTCTTCGTAGGTCATTCTCAAGGTTGTTTAGTAGGTTTAGAGCTAAATAAAATTTATCCAGAATTATTAAAAGGTATAGTTTTTGTTTCTGGATCAAATACTATTCCTGTTAATCAATTTTTATTAGATCTTGCATCAAGTAATCCAAAGAAAGCTTATAAAATGATGGTGACATGGGGGCATGGTAAAGACGGTGCGATGTCTATCGCAAGTTGGCCTGGTCATTCGCACTTTGGTGAAGGTTTTAATTTAATGAATATGAATATAGAAGGTGCGCTTAAGCTTGATTTAGAAGCTTGCAATGAATATCAGGATGGAGAAGATGCTTCAAAGAAAATAAATATTCCAGCTTTAGCTGTTTTAGCTAAATATGATCAAATGACACCATTGAAGTCTGGGAAAAAATTTGTTGATATCATTAATAATTGTGAAAGTCATGTTCTTGATTGTGGACACTTTCTTCAAGCTGAAAGACCTAAAGAACTAAATTTAATAATATCTTCTTACCTTGGTAAACTTAAGAATATTGAAATAAGATAAGGTTTTATAAATTAAATGGATCAAAGCAACCCATATATTTTTTCAAAATTATCTAATCCTGATCATTGGTCAATATCAGAAATTATTTTAACTCAATGTTCAATGTATCCTGAACGAAAAACCATAAGTTTTATTGATGGCCTTGAATGGACATTCAATGATTTAAAAATAAAATCTTTAGAAAAAGCCCATATTTTAAAAAAGTTAGATATTAAACCAGGTGATACGCTTACGGTTATGATTGATGATCCAAAAGAATTTATTCCTTATTGGATAGCATCTAGCTTTCTTGGGGTAATGTTTGTTGCTTTAAATACGGCTCTAAAGGGAAGTGTTTTGTTGCATCAAATAAGTATTTCAAAATCCAATTATGTAATAGTAGATGACACTTATTTTAATGAAGTAAGTAAATTAATTAAAGTTTCAGAATTTAATACAAAAATACTAAGCTGTTTGAAACTTTTTTCAGATGAATTCATGGATGAAAATGATATTTATATTGGAAAACCAAGTGATGATGTTTGTGCAATGTTTACAAGTGGAACTTCAGGGCCGTCAAAGGGAGTTTTAATGCCCAATGCTCATTGTGTATTATTTGCGATTGGTACAATCGAAAATTATGAATTAAATCATAATCATGTTTTTTATATTTCTCTTCCTTTATTTCATGCCAATGGATTGTTTATGCAGCTTTTAGCTTGTTTTATTACAGGGGCTAAAGCTATTATAAGAATGCGTTTTTCAGCATCTAATTGGCTAAATGATATAAGAAAATATAATGTAACTCATACCAATATGCTAGGAGCAATTGCAGCTTTTGTGGTTGCTCAGCCACCTTCAAAATTTGATAAAGATCACGATTTAATTTTAATAGGATCTGCACCCTTGCCATCTGAACCGGAAAGAATTTTTAGAGAAAGATTTGGAGTAAAAGATGTCTTGCCACTTTATGGTATGACAGAAGTAAATATTCCTATTTATGGTTTAAAAAATGAAAATGGTAATGGTAAATGTGGAAAAATTTATGATAAGTTTTTTGAAGTTGAAATAAGAGATCCTGAAACTGATATACCTTTAATGGATGGTCTTGTTGGCGAGATAATGGTTAGACCAAAACAACCGTATGGCTTTATGTCTGGGTATATGGGGATGCCTGAAAAAACAATTGAGTCATGGAGAAATTTTTGGTTTCACACGGGAGATGCTGGAATAAAGGAGGCATCAGGTCACTTTGTTTTTGTTGATAGAATAAAAGACTGTATTAGACGTCGAGGAGAGAACATTTCTTCTTATGAGGTTGAACAAGCTTTTTTAGAAATACCAGAAATTACTGAAGCTGCAGCTTATGCTATCCCTGCAAAAGGTGGAGAAGGTATGGAGGATGAAGTTATGGTGGCTTTGATGAAGGATCAGAATGCTATTATAGATTATAATGATCTATTGCTTAAAGCTAAAGTAAACTTAGCTAAATTTGCTATTCCTAAATATCTTAGAGTTATGGATGAATTTCCAAAAACTCAAACAGGAAAAATTCAAAAAAATAAATTACGGGAAGAAGGTATTACTTTAGACACTTGGCAAAATGAAAAAATATAATTAACATATTAAATGCATGTAAAAAAAGAAGGAAGTATAAATGTCTATTAATAAATTTACAGGATGTTGGCCAGTAGCTCCAACGCCTTTCCATCTAAATGGAGAAATAGATCGAGATGGAATGAAAAGAGTTCTTGATTGTATGGTTGATCAAAATGTTGATGGGATTTGTATTTTAGCTAATTATTCAGAGCAGTTTTTATTATCTGACGAAGAAAGAGAAATGCTTACAAGGCTATGTATTGAACATATAGCTGGAAGAGTTCCTGTTATTACAACAGTAAGTCATTTTTCTACAGATGTAGCTTTTTCAAGAGCAAAGCTTGTAAAAGAATTGGGTGGAGAAATGATTATGATGATGGCTCCATATCATGGAGCATTAATGAGAGGGACTCCAGATCAAACCTTTGAACAGTTTTCAAAGGTAGGTGAGGCTGGTGTTACTATTATGGTTCAAGATGCTCCTTTATCAGGAGTTGATTTGTCAGTCCCGCTTCTTGTTAAAATGGCAAAAGAAATCGAAATGGTTAAGTGTTTTAAAATTGAATGTGCTCAGGCCGCAGCAAAATTAAGAGTTCTTATAAGAGAAGGGGGAGATTTTATAGAAGGTCCATTTGATGGAGAAGAAGGTATAACTTTATTTGCAGATTTAGAAGCTGGTGCAACTGGTAATATGAGTTCTGCAATGATACCAGATCTTATTAGGCCAGTAGTTTTAGATTTTCTTGATGGGAAGAATAAAGAATCAGAAGAAAAGTATGATCATATTTTACCATTAATAAACTATGAAAACAGACAATGTGGTTTTAGAGCTACAAAAGTAATAATGAAAGAAGGAGGGGTTATAAATTCTGATTTTTGTAGACATCCTATTCCTTCGTTAGAAGAAAATTCAAAAAAAGGTTTAATAAGGCTAGCAAAAAAATATAATCCAGTTGCATTGCATTGGGGAAAATAAAAAAATATTAATATGATATTTAATTTTTGGAGGAAAAATGTCTTATACATTAACTGAATTAGCGCAAGATATTAAAAGTATTATTCAAACTAACGGAATACCAGAAGGTTCAAATCAAATCTGTTCTTTTGTGTCGAAAGCTTTGATGGATAAAAACTTTGTCTTAAATAATCTTCCTGACAGAAGTTCTGATCAAAAACCAAGAGACGTTTTATATGAAGATAAAGATATAGGTTTTTGTATTTGTGGTCATGTTTATCATGCTGAAGCTATTGGCTTTCCTCATGATCATGGATCAAGTTGGGCAGTATATGGACAAGCTGATGGTGAAACAGAAATGACCGAATGGGAAATTATAAAAGATAACTCAGATGATGATGTTATATATGTTAAGCCTAATAAAAAATATATTATGAAACAAGGAGATGTACATTTTTATGCCGAAGGAGATGTTCATTCTCCTTTAAGAAAAGAACCTGTAAGGTTGTTAAGGATAGAAGGTGTAAATTTAGATAATATTAAAAGATCCAATATTAAGGCAGAAGACCAAAAGTCTAGCCAAGGTAAAGTAGGGAAATAGTAATTATTTAAAAAAATAGATAGATCAAATTAAAATAGATTACTTTAAGAAATTTTAAAATGAGATAATTCTTGGTTATCCATTTTTTTTATTAAATCAATTTCCCATTTAAGATATTTTTTTGCGTCTTCTCTATTTCCTTTATGACGCATATGTGTATGAAAATTATAGTCGATAGAAATTTTTTCTGATAAAAATTTTATTGATTCATCCATAATAAGCGGATAATTCTTTAATTCGCTTTGAGACCATTTATAAACCTTAGTTAGATGGCTTAATTTCTTTTCTTCTAAATCTTTAATAATCAAACTAGCTTTTTCAAGGTTATCAGTGATTATTACTATGGCATCATTATTTTTAATATTTTGTTTATGTAAATTAGCACGATTTAACCAAATTGAATTTTTTAGTCTTTTTCTACTATAATCTTTACTAGATCTTACATCATATAAAATTGTATTTTTAAGGTTGATTAAATCTTCACTCTTTAATAAATTTAATTTATCTTTTTTAAAGATTTTTTGATTTTTTAATTTTAGTTTTTTTACTTCTAATAACCCTTTTTTTAATATGTAAGTTTCATAGCCCATTTTTTTTAACCACGAGGCAGTTGTTCCTGCCCTGATTAAGTCACCATCATCTATAAGTATTACTCGTGCATTCCAGACACCTATATATTTATCAGTAGCTTGTACAAG
>Ga0209502_10001651_pt1 | contig 19839 bp, 18 predicted proteins | sample ArcticOcean_MG_C_10_FD_187442 | JGI IMG/M metagenome (GOLD analysis project Ga0209502, IMG submission 187442) | Marine microbial communities from western Arctic Ocean - ArcticOcean_MG_CB11_90 (SPAdes) (version 2) | ecosystem: Environmental > Aquatic > Marine > Oceanic | place: Arctic Ocean... | reverse complement strand
GGTGGATGTTACTAGCGGCGCAATCCATGGCAATCGGCACGGTGATGGTGCGGTGGGTTTGTAAATACGTGGACCCGGTGATGGCGACGGGGTGGCACATGGCGATCGGGGGCGTGCCGTTGCTGGCGTACTCGCTGGTCACGGAACGGGAGGTGTACGAAAACCTGGATAAATTGGCCTTGCCTGAAATCGGCGGCTTGTTGTACACCAGCCTGTTGGGCAGCGCGCTGGCGTACGGGCTGTTTTTCTACTTCGCCACGAAAGGCAGCCTCACCAAGCTCAGTTCGCTCACGTTCCTCACGCCAATGTTCGCCGCCGGGTTTGGGTATTTACTTCTCGGGGAAACGCTAAACGAAACGCAGTGCGCGGGCGCGCTCGTCACGGTGGTTGGGATATACCTCGTGAACACCAGGACGTCGGAAGGGGACAAGGTGAAGGAGTAGGCCGGCTGCTAGGTAGTTTTAGTCTCGTGAAATATGATGAATTGTATCTAATCTATGGCGCGGCGTCCTATTTCCTCGCCATCCGCGACAAGCGCGAAAGGTGGTGGTTAATCGTGTTTGCCTTTTTCGGCTGCTTCGCCGCCAGGTTCAAACACGAATCAAGCGCCCGTCGCTCACCCGCGCACCGCGCGTCGTCTTCGAAGTTACACTTCTTAAAACAAGCCAACAAACTAGTCATCTCCTCCATGCACGAGATCTTCTTGCCCCGGAGCTTCTTCGTGTTCACCCAAAGCTTCGCCTGTTTCTCCGTCCCCATCGCAAAACTCACGCGCCGTCGGCGTCGCACACCTCGAATCGACGCGACACGCGCGGGGCGACTAGCCGGGGAGCGAGGCGAGGATGCGCACGCGTCCAGACACGTCGCACGAGCGCGAATGGACGTCTGTGGAGAACGCGTCCGCGGTGATGTGCGGCTCTGCTGGTTGCGATCGCAAAGGGGCAATCGTGCATCCGTCGATATATCTGATGGCGCGCGGCGCGTTCCCGAGTCGGCACAAAACGATTTTCGACAGCTTTTCAAACGAGCGCGTGGTGCGCCCGTCGACGGCGTCACACCGTGACGCGTGGAGGTGCGTCATGGAGCGTGCGATGCCGGCTGGGTCGTCCCTGGACACTGCGCGGCGGGGTTTAGGGCGAAGGCGCGGGTTTGGCGTGCGCGCGGCTGAGGTGTTACGCCAGGATGGGCTTCCCACCTTGGACCGTGCTCTGGTTCGTACCACGATGCGACGCGGGGACTCGTTCGGGGATCGCATGGCCGGCTCACCACCCGGCGTGAGCGGCCGGACCGCGATGAGTGTCAACGCCATCGCAGGTGCCGTCGCCGGGACGTTGGTGAGCTTGGTGTTACACCCGGTGGATACGGTGAAGGTTGCGTTGCAGGCGGACCGGTCGACGAAACGATCGATCACGAACGTTGTGACGTCGTTGTTAAAGAAACGAGGTCCGTTCGGGCTGTACGCCGGTTTATCCGCGTCCCTTGCATCAGCAGCACCTATATCCGCCCTGTACACGGCATCCTACGAAGCCGCGAAACTGAAGCTGTCGCCCCACTTTCCGAAAGACAAGCAGTGGATAGCGCACTGCGTCGCGGGCGGCGTCGCGAGCGTCGCGACGAGTGTGGTGTACACGCCCTCGGAGGTAGTCAAGCAGCGGTGCCAGGTATCGGGCAACGTGGGGGCGTGGAGGGCTTGTACGCAAATCGTGTCCGAGGGCGGGGTACGGGGGCTGTACAAGGGGTGGACCGCGGTGCTGTGCCGGAACATACCGCAGAGCGCGATTAAGTTCTTCGTGTTTGAAAAACTCATGCAACAGGTGTACAGCAGGTGTCCATCGGACGGACGGTCCGGTATACACTCCGCGTTTCCCACGCTCGCGGTGGGCGGCATCGCCGGCTCGACGGCGGCGATGTTCACCACGCCGTTCGACACGGTGAAAACGCGGTTGCAGACCCGGGGGGTGGGTGGGCTTGAGGGCGGCGTCGGGGCGACGGCGCGGGACATAATCGCGAAAGAGGGCGTCGGCGGTTTGTACCGCGGGTTGGTGCCGCGGCTGGTCATCTACGTCACGCAGGGCGCGGTGTTTTTCACCGCGTACGAGTTCGTGCGGCGCAGGCTGTTGACGTGCGACTGGGCGACGGAAAAGGAGAAGACGGGTAAGAGTAGGTAACACATCAATACCGTATGATACTGTAGCAGAGGGAGGACCCATAGGAAAGGACATTTATTTACCAGGCAAAGTGCTTTTATTCAGGCATCCTGGACACGTGCTGGTTCCCCTTCTTTTCCAAGTACCGCTCCCACCGCGAGTGTTTCAGGGTGGTGAAGTCTTCCTCGTCCTTAATCGCAAGCAGGTACTTCGTTAGCCCAACGAGCTCGTCATCAGTGTCCATGTTCAAGTGCGCCTTCCTGAACGGCCGGATCTTCAACCCGCACGACGGGTTCATCACGAAGTTTCTGCGCAAATCATCAAACATGATTGTGTTTTTTTCCGAGAACCGGGTTCCGTACTTCGCCCATATCCACCCGAGCGGTTTGCACTTCAAAATCCCGTACGGCACGCAGTTGACGCCAATCATGGCGCCGGCGTCCACGAGTTGCATGATTTTGTAGTTTGGATTTGACAAAACCCCCAGCTCTTTCATCTTTACCTCGATCCACTTCATGCCGGTCGCGGACCAGATGCACAAGTCGTAGTGTTCGTACGCTTGGGTTAAAAACTCGTGCAAATACGGGCGCATCAGCTCGTGCGGGTGCTCCGCCGTGGACCGGTGGTCGAACAAGGTGTAGTCGATATCAAGCACCAACAGTTTCTTGCCGTCCCTAGGGGGGTTCAAGGGCGGGACGTCGTATTTAGCCACGCGTTTGTTGAGTTTTTCGGTATTTTCTGGATTGGACACGATGTCGATCGGGTCATCGGGAATGTCCTCGAAATCGTCCACGACCTCAGGCGCGGCTTCCGCGGCGGCTGATATGGAGTCAATAGCCGCTTCCGTGCTACCCATCATCATCATCACTTTCGGGAGTTTCACCTCGGATAACAACTGCGCGTCGTCCGCCATTTTCGGGCCCGAAAGAGACTTCACGTTGAGCAGTTTTTGGCGCGCGGGGAGCACGTTCGTTTCCGCCTCGATTAAACGCTTTAAAGACAACACATCCGCCGTGATTGGCAGGGTCACGGCGAACTGCTTGCCCTGCCACTTGACAGCCACCGTCACGTCCTTCGGCGCGGTTCCGAACCCGACGCCATCGCGCGGGGAAGTGTGACGACGAAAGATGAGATCTGAGTCTGAGTGGGCACCCTGATTTTCGAAAAAGCGACGCGACTTGGCGGCTGAAACGATGACGTCGCCGCGGACCTGCACTCGTACGTCGCGCGGCCACCATGGCGGTGGACGCGAAAGCAAAACGCGTGGATGAGGCGTCCAAGCGAACGGCGGGGATCGCTACGACGAGCAAAGGCACCGTGTCCTTCCTCGCGGGATCCAGCGCCGGTCTCGTTTCCAGCCTCGCGCTGCAGCCGTTCGAAGTCATCAAGACCCGAATGCAAGCGCACAAGCTTTACATGGGACCGCCTACGGGAATGTTCGCCACCGCGTCGTGCGTGGTTCGCAACGAGGGGGTTCGGGGTTTGTGGGCGGGTGTCACGGCGTCGTGCGTGCGCACCGCCGCGGGCGCGGGTTTGTATTTCTTTCTCCTGGAGCGCGTGACCCGGGAGTTGAACCACCGGTTCCCGAAAAAAGAAGGAGAAAAGGTGAGTGCCGCTGCGGAGGGCGCGCGGATGTTCACGCTGGGCGCGGCGTCGCGAGGCCTCGCCGCGACACTGCTTTGCCCGATTACCGTCGTCAAGACACGCATGGAGTACGCCGCCATGAGTGGCGCGACGTACACCGGAGTGGGGAACGCGTTGTGGCAAGTCGCGAGCAAGGAAGGCGCGAAAGGGTTGTTCAGCGGGTTGGGCTCGACGCTCGCGAGGGACGCGCCGTTTTCGGGGCTGAACCTTTTGATGTACACCAAGGCGCGGGCGGTGATGGCGGACTACGCGCGTGGCCAAGGGCGCGAGCTTACTGCGCTGGATACCCTAATCGCAGGCGCGGTCGCGGGAGGCATCGCCACGTTCGCCACGCACCCGCCCGACGTGTTGCGCACGCGCGTGCAACTCAAAGCGGCGACGAGCTTGGTGCGCATCGTGCGGGAAGAGGGCGTGCGCGCGCTTTGGGTGGGTTCCACGCCGCGGATAGCGCGCAGGACGTTGCAACAAGCCGTGACGTGGAGTCTGTATGAACACATATCGACGGCGATGGGAGGTAGTAGCGTGTTTTAGTCCTATCGTCGTATTAATAAAGGAAAGGTTTCCTTAAAACCCGACAAACAAGTTGGCGCTTTTTACCGCGGAAAACGGCGCCGTTAACCGCCACTCGCGTTGTTTTTTGTTCATCCCCTGTCCTTTCTTCGCCTGCGGCCTGTTTTCCTCGACGTCCGCGAGCTTCCAAGTCGCGCTTTCTTGTGTTTCGTCGAATCCCGTGATCTGCAGCACGCGCGTTTGAGGCTCGCTCGTTTCATCCGCCGGGTCCACGTACGTCACTTTCATGGTGAGCTCGGCGAACCTCGGGATGTCGTTTGGCAAACGCAGGTGTCGCTCCGCGCCCGGGCTCGCAACTTCAAGCGCGACGTCGTCCGGGAACCCTTTCTCTTCGAGCTCGGCGTTGAACTTCCGTGAAACCGAGCTCAGCATATCCAACGTGGGTGAGCCGAATTTATCCCTCACCGCGTCGATGCTGATGTATATGCGCCGGCGCTCTTCGGAAACTTTGAAGGAGAAAATCGCGAGACCGCCGTCGAACTCGTCGTCTTTCAAAACCAACGCCAGTGACGCAAGCGCGGTCTCTCCCCAATCCGTGCCCGCGGTGTATATATCGGCATCTACGCCAATATCGCCCTCACCGTCCGCGATCGGCGCGCCGTTTTCATCAGTCATCATCAACTCGTCGTCCACGAACGAATCGAAATCTGAATCAAAGCCTTCGTCGTCGTCGTCGTCGTCGGATGACACATCAGCCGACTCCTCACCGTCGTCCGTCGGGTTCTTGCTTTTCTTCTTCGCGTACGTGGTGACGTCCCTGGTTTGAATGGAAAGCGTGGCGTGGCGGAACACACCGGCTCCGAAAGATGTGGAGGTGGACCAAACGCGTGCCTGGCGCTCTCGTGGCGCCACCGCGAACGCCGAAACCGCGGGCGATGCGTGCCGAGCCCGCCGATTCGCGGTAGTGCCGCACAGCGAGCCGACACCGCGAGAACCGCGGAACAATCTCGGCCGGCCGGCCAACACCAGTGAGCGCGACAGGTGCGACGCGAGCATTGTCGCGTGAAGGCGTGCACGCGACGCGGGGAGGCGCCGGCGCGAGTGCCCCGAGCGGTGCCGAAAACCTAAACCCTGTACGTTTTTTCGTCAAAAAGAAACGAAAACAACGAACAACGAATGCCAAAGCCACTCCGATGGCGCGCCGGGGGCCGCAGCACGAGCTCCTGCAGCTTTTGCTGCAGGGCGGCGAGCAGGGGACGTCGGAGGAGCGTTTGGAGCAGCTGTACCGGGAAGTCGCACCGCAGGTGCGTCAGTGTTGACGCCCGACCCAACCGAACCACCAGATCCCCGTCGTTGTTTCACCCATCTCGTTTAAACACACACTTCACTGACGCGTCCCCGTCCCCACGTCCCCGACCACCACAGATTCTGGACGGTCCCGCGATTGAAAACCAGCTCAGCCAGCTGAACTTCCTCCCCACCGGGTGCGACGGCGTGGATGACTTGCTTGGCGGGGGTTTACGCCAAGGCCAAGTCACGGAGCTGACCGGGGAAACCGGGACGGGGAAGACGCAGCTTTGTTTGTCCGCCGCGGCGTCGGCGGCGGCGCTTGGGCACCGGGTCGTTTACGTGGACACCGGTGGCGGTTTCAGCGCGAGCCGAATAAAAGCGTTCCACCGGGGCTTTGTTACGGACGACGCGGACTCCGCGGAGGTGGAGCAGCACTTGAATTTGACCTTGGACTTGATCACGATAGTCAAGGCGCACGACGTGTATCACTTGTTCAAAGTGCTGGAGGAGCTTGGTTTGGGTTTAGTGGGGGACGCGGGGCGGAAGGGGGACGGAGGTTTGGAAGGCGAGGCGGATCTGCTTGATTTGGGGAAACACCTAGGGCTGCTAGTGGTAGATTCCCTGTCCCAGCTCCTGTCCCCGGTGATGACCAGGATGCACCACCAAGGGTACACCACGATGGCGAGCCTCGGGGCGTCCCTCCGGAGCCTCGCGCCGGCGCACAACTGCGCCGTGCTGTACACGAACCACACCGTGAGCGTGGGCGTGGATGGCGGCGGGCAAGGAAACGGTGCCGGTAGCAGCACGAGCAAACCAGCGCTCGGTATCCGGTGGACATCGACGCCGCACAGGCGCTTGTGTCTTTCGCGGAGCACCTTGGGCGCGGGGGGACGGTGCGGCGCCGAGGTGGTGTACGGACCGGGCACGGGGAGCAAAGCCGAGTTTCAAGTCGTGGGGGACGGAATACGAACGCTGTGACCGGCACGGGTTTGTAAACTAGTAGGAAAAAATGTGTAGTTTCAAACAATGTACTGTACTCGTGAAGAGCGGACCAGTGACTGCTTAGACTTAGACTGCTTTAGACTAGTGGTCGTGCCTCTCCGTACGGACCTGGTCAAGCCCCACTCGCGAGCCGGTCCGTTCGGAATGGCCGTCGTGCGAGTACTTTCATTCCAACTCGGAGTCGTCGGAGGACTCGGACTCGGACTCGGAGTACTCGTACTCGGAGGAGACATCGGAGCTGTAGTGTAATGGCTCTGGGCACCCGTTCTCGATTGCCCACTGCAGCACCTCGTTGTGTCCTTTCTTCGCCGCAAACGTGCACGTCTCTTCGTCCCACGGGCAGCCGTTTGCGCGCGCCCACTGCAGCACCTCGAGGTGCCCGCGCTTCGCCGCATACGAGCACGTCAACTTGTTCCAGGGGCAGCCGTTTGCGCGCGCCCACTGCAGCACCTCGAGGTACCCGCCTCCCGCCGCATACGAGCACGTCAACTCGTCTCACGGGCAGCTGTTCGAGTGCGCCCACTGCAGCACCTCGAGCCGCCCGCTCTTTGCCGCCGCCCAACACGTCAACGTGTCCCACGGGCAGCCGTTAGCGTGCAACCACTGCAGCACCTCGAGGTGACCCATCACCGCCGCCACCAAGCACGTGTTCTCGTTCCATGGGCAGCCGTTCGCGCGCGCCCACTGCAGCACCTCGAATTCCCCCTGCTTCGCCGCATACTGGCACGTGCGTACGTCCCACGGGCAGTCGTTAGCGCGCAACCACTGCAGGATCTCGAGGTTCCCGTGCAGCGCCGCCTCCGAGCATGTCCCCTCGTCCTAAGGGCAGCCGTTCGCGTGCGCCCACTGCAGCACCTCGAGATTCACAATCTCTGTCGCCGCGCAGTAGCACGTCCTCTCGTCCCACGGGCAGCCGTTCGCGCGTATCCATTGCAGCACCTCGAGGTGTCCGCCGTATGCCGCCATAGCGCAGGTGTTCTCGTTCCACGGGCAGCCGTCCTCGCGCAACCACTGAAGAGCCTCTAGCTGTCCGCTACTAGCCGCTGCATCGCAGTCACGCCATCTTCGCGGCAGACGACCTCCCCGTCGTAGACGTTCCAAAGCGCTGAAGCATCTGAGGTTCAGTGCGGCCCGAGCACTTAGCTCCTCAAACCGAAGCCCCATCGCCGCCACCGCGTCGCGCATCGCGTGGCTCACCACTGGGAGCCGGGCGAGATCTGCGGGGTCGTTGAAGTTGTCAGTACTGAGGATGTGCGTGACGACGATGTCGTCGAGAAGGCCCGGGATCGCGTCTTGCGCGTCGGCGAGGCTCGAGGGAGTATTGGCGGTCGCGATATCACCGCTCGGGCAGTCATGGCGGTATGCGCTGCGTCGGAGGACATGTGGACCGGGTGTCGTGTGCGCGTCGTTGTGCGTCGAGGCTTCCCAGAAAAGCGTTTCGAAAAGAAGAAAAAAACAAATCGAGCAAAATCGGGGAGATGACGTCGGTGCTTTTTCTTGAAGCAAGAAAAAAACAATCATCCCGAAGGCCCCCTCTGCAGTTCAAGGGTCGCGCCAGCCCTCACGAACATGGCGACCGCCGCGTTTCGCCCCGCGGCTCCCTGTATGGCCTCCCCTCGTTCCTCTTTCGGCGTCGGGCCCGGTCCCGCGTCTTGCCGCGCCGCGCGGAAGACGCTTCGCTGCGGGAAATCGTTTGCGTTTGACAAAAAAATATCCCTCCGAGGCGGCGCCCTTCGGCCAAACGTGATCTCTCCCCAGAGCCCCCCCTCCGTTTACCAGGGCCCTTCCGTGTACCTGCCCAACCTCCCCGTGCACAACACCGCGAAGGACACCTTGAAGGAGGTGAATCCCGAGGACATGGTGCTCGCGGAGGGCGAGCTCGGGGCGGTGACAAGGCCGATGGCCACCGCGCAAGATGCGGAGAGGCTGAATTGGTACCTGCGGGCTATTCTCACCGCGAACGTGTACGACGTCGCGGTGGAGTCCGCGCTTGATTACGCCCCTAGGTTAAGCGAACGAATCGGGGCGAGGATCCACTTCAAACGCGAGGACTTGCAGCCTGTGTTTTCGTTCAAGCTGCGGGGCGCGTATAACCGCATGGTGAACATTTCCCCCGAGCAACGAAAAAAAGGCGTGATTTGCAGCAGCGCGGGGAACCACGCGCAAGGCGTGGCGCTTGCCGCGCGCGAGCTCGGGTGCGACGCGGTGATTTGCATGCCCATTACTACTCCGGCGATCAAAATAGAAGCGGTCAAGAGATTAGGTGCGACGGTGGCGCTGGAGGGGGAGAACTACGACGCGTGCCAGGCGTACGCCAAGAAACGGGGCGTCGACGAGGGCCGGACCTTCGTCCCCCCGTTCGACGACCCCCTGATCGTCGCAGGGCAAGGCACGATTGGGATGGAAATAGTGCGGCAGCTACCTAACGTGGAGTACGTGTTCGTGCCAGTCGGGGGGGGCGGGCTCATCTCGGGTATCGCGGCGTACGTCAAATCGATACGACCAGACGTCAAGGTGATTGGCGTGGAGCCGGAGGGCGCGAACGCGATGGCGCAGTCGCTTTTTCACGGCGAGATCTGCAGGCTCGCGAAGGTGGACCCGTTCGCGGACGGCGTCGCGGTGAAACAGGTTGGCGAGGTTTGTTTCGACCTGTGCCAGCAGCTTGTGGACGGCGTCATGACCGTCAAGACGGATCAAATCTGCGCCGCGATCAAAGACGTGTTCACCGAGAACCGCTCGATTTTGGAACCCGCGGGAGCAGTGGCGGTCGCGGGGGCGAAGGCGTACTGCCAGGTGCACGGCATCACCGGTGACGTGGTGGCGGTTACGTCCGGGGCGAACATGAACTTCGACCGCTTGAGGATCGTCTCGCAGCTCGCAGACGGCGGCTTGAAACAAGAAGCCACATTAGTCAGTTCGATTCCCGAAACAAACGGGTCGTTCAAAACGTTCGTGGAGCTGATGGGGGGCGCGAACTTCACGGAGTTCAAGTACCGGGTGAGTGACAACAATCAGCAGGCGGTTGTTTTGTACTCCGTCACGGTGAACGACGACTCCGAACTGCAAGCCAGCGTGGATCGCTTGAACAACCAGGGGTTCTTCACCGAGAACCTCACCGACGACGAAACCACGCAGGTGCACTTGCGGCACATGGTGGGCGGCAGCGCGAACGTGGTTGACGAGAGGATTTACAAGGTTGAGATCCCGGAGCGCGCGGGTGCGCTTGAGACGTTTCTAAACGCGGTGTCGCCCGCGTTTCAAATCACGATGACGCACTACCGGAGCGACGGCGGGCAGGTTGGGAACACGCTGTTCGGGCTGAAAGTCGGCGCGGGCGAAATCGCCGCGCTGGAGACCGCGATGAAAAGCACTGGGTACGTGTTTGTTGACATGACCTCGAACGCGGCGTATAACATGCTGTACGGGTGCCAACGAGTCGGCGCGTGTGCCGTGGACTTTGCGGAACACAAAGCGTGAGCGGGATGTAGATTGATTATCATTTTGTGGATTGAGTGTTTTTTTTACTTTTTTTTACTCTCCGCGTCGTCCGTGTTTTCCGCCTCCCTCGCCGCCCTTTGGCGCGCAGCTTCTAAATGCGAGAGGTCTATTTTGAGCTCCAGCCGCGGTACCGCGACGTGGTAGCTCCCTATGTCGAAATCGTACAAATTATCCGCGGTCATCCCGTCCCCGAACCCGCCCTCCGCTTTGGGCGGCTTCACGTCAAGGTCCCACCGCGCCGCGCAGCGCGCGCGCTCGTTTCCGTACTCCGCGCTTCGCAGCTGTAGCATCCCCGGGGTGTTTTCCCACAGCGTGCTTGTGAGTTTGTACCGCAGGTTCCATCTTTTGCCTTGTTTCCATCCGCCTATGCCTTGGATTGTCAAAACCCCCCATGTCAAGTGGTTCGAAAACGCCTCCACCTGCCGGTCCTCGGGCTTTACCTCTATTTTTTTGAACAATCGCCAGAACTTCAAGGCCCCCCCCGGCGTCGCGCTGGGCGCCCGTTTGGCTTTCAAAACGCAATCCCCCGAACGACAGTCGAACCGCGCGCCAACGCTCAACCCGTCGAACTTCTTCACAACCTTCAACCGGAACTCGGGGTTCAAATCGAAGGTATACGCGTCGTGGATGTCGTTGCAGAAATCCTCAACGCGCTCGCGAAGCTTGTCGCCTTTGCGAAGCACGCCGCGAACGCCGGTCAAACGAGGCGACCCGAGGTCGCTGTCCGTGTGGACGTCGGAAACAGAGGACACGGATACGTCATCGGAGAACGAATCCTCCGCCTCGAGGGTCACGTCCGGGTCCATCGCGACCGAGTATGAGCCGCGGATTCAAAAAATCGTTGTATCTGTCACTTCGCTCGCGCACCTTTTTTTCTCGGAGAACTCGAAAGGCGCCGCCTCTTCGACGAGACGTCGCCGGTGCCATGGCTCACGAAATGAACTAGGCGATTGGTTTGGATGGGATCATGGGAAGCATCAAATACCTGGAGGGTCATGCATGACCGCGCAACGTCCAACGAGGAAGCTCTCGGAATCGACAACGGTGCGGTTGTCCTGTTTCAGCGGACGAACAAATATAGAGAAAACACACTTGCCATATCCACTCTTAAAGCGCGCCGTCGAGACCAGGCCGCATACACGCTCGTCTCGTGATGACGGCCACACGTCCGCGTATCTCCCATGCCGCGGCAGCTCTCTGCCTCGTCGCCGTGCTCGCGGCGGCAGCTCCAGCGCTCGCCACGAAGGTCGTAGACCGCTCGGCGACCGCCGTGTCAGCGTTTTCCACCTCCCCACCCCCGACACCCCCCCCCAACGCCGAGGAGGAAGACGGCGTCATCTCCGGCAAGTGGTTCTGGGGAGGCTGGTACGGCTGGAGCTGGGGCTGGAGCTACAAGTACTCGTACTACCCGTACTACTGCAACTACTGGAACTACGGCTACGGCTACTATGGCTACGACGGGTATGGATACGACGGCAAGAGCGTTGGCGACACCAACAAAACCGTCACCGCGGAAGACGCCGCGTTACGCGCCGCGGAAGTCCGCGCCGGGGACGACACCTCCGCAGCACGAGTCACCTCCGCAGGACGATCAAACGGCGACTCCTATGGAGAACGTCTCGCTTTCCGCCGCGTACGCGCGTCCGCAGCACGCCGGGACGTCGCGAACAGTTGCGCGGAGTGGCTCGGGGTGACGGAGGAACAACTTTTGGAGGCGCCACCCGACGTCGCCGTCGTGGAAGACAAATGCTGCTGGCCCTCCAGCTGCGCGCTCGCTGTGTCGAGTGGGTGTGATGATGGCGGAGTGAAGTGCTGCGTCCCGGACTCGGAACGGCTCGAGGGGTGCTAGGGAGAGACGTAAGGGAGACGCACGCGCGTCGAAAGGAGACGCCCGTTTTTGCATTGTTTGTGAAATATTGTGTGAAGTCAAAATCGTTTTCGTTCGATCTCACGGATTTTCGAGTAGTCAACTCTCGCTCCCGCATCGCGGTGGCCAAGTCAGTGCACCCCACGCAGACCTACGCGGGTGGTCTCGGTGTGGTGGAAGGTGTTGTCGCACCGCACGGGCGACGGACCGCGCGCGTGTGTCAGGGAAGCGCGTAGGTGCTTTGGGAGTCGGTTGGTAATCGCCGTGGAGCCAAAAATGGGACACGCCTCCGTGGAGACCGCGGTGGACCCCCGGGCCGCGCCACGGCAAACGCTGTTGGAGGTTACGTACGCGCGTTTGGACGCGTTAGGCGTGGGTGCGCGAGGCGTCCTCGACCTCCCCGCGCGAGTCGTGCTTCTGTGCGAAAACGAGGCCCGGGTGGAGAACGCGGAGGGGAGTTGCGAGTTTTGGCCTAAACTGTTTCAGGAAAGTCAGCAAGGGGAGAGTGCCATTTCGCGAATTCGAGACGGCAAAAACGGAAACGCCACGAAACCCACCGGGACACACACCGGCGCGTCGCTCGTGTACCCTGACGCGACGCTCGTGACGATCGAGTCTACGGGGGGGGGGATCATCGCGGTGCTTCGAGCGCTGGAAAAAATGTCCCTAGCTCGGCGCGAAAAAAACCAAGCCAGCGACGCGACGCGATTCCCGTTTGTGCAAATCAGAGTGTGCGCGTCCACCGAGGACGCGCGCGCGGTGTTCCCGGGGTGGCACCACTCCTTCGTCAAGTCCCTGGCGCTTGATGAGTACGAGTTCGTGGAGGACGCGTGGTTGCTGCGAATCGCCAGCCAGGCGAACATCGCGTGCGTGACCCTGGGCAAGGCGCTCGGGGAGGCGACCGACGCGGGCGCGATTACACAAAAACTGTCGGAGCTCGGCGCGACGACACCGGACGATCCGTTTCCCACGTTGCAGCACTTAATGGGGGTTTTGCGGAACACGGAAGGCCCGCCCACGCTTGGCGAGTTCCTGGACGTGTACGACGCACCCCTGGATGTGGATCTGGATTCGGAAAATGTCTGGCCGGCGCCGCCGCTGTTGCGGTTTTAATCATTGTTTAAATCGTGAAAAATCTATTGCGTCTCGCGTCGTCTCGCGTCGTCCCCTGCGTCGTCTACTTGAGCTTGATTTCCCGTAACCTCTGTTGCAGGTACTCATCACTCGTGATTGGGGTTGGGTACTTGTTCGGGTACGTCTCCGATACGCAGGACTCAAGCGTGTCAATCACGAAATCGGGGTTTGGGTGGAGAAAGAAAGGCATGCTGTACCTCGGAAATTTGGCGCGCGCCGCGGTCGGGTTCACCACGCGGTGCGTCGTGGAGGGCAGCCTGTGATTGGTCAGCCGCTGCAACATATCCCCGATGTTGCACGTGACGCACCCGGGAGGGGGGGTGACTTCCATCCACCGTCCGTCTCTTCGTAGTAGCTGTAGTCCCCCCTCATCAGCACCGAGCAAAAGCGTGATGAGGTTGATGTCTTCGTGCGCCGCCGCGCGCACGTGTCCTCCTTTTTCGTTTTCGATGGCAGCAAGCGCCTGCTCTGGGTCCTCTGATTCACTCACCAGCGGGGGGTAGTGTATCACCCGTAAAATAGAGTTTCCCTCATCGACCTTGTTTGCGAAGTAACTCCGCTCCACCCCCAAGTGCACCGCGAGCGCCTCCAACACCCGCCTGCCCAGCGCGTCGAGCGCCGTGAACACCGCGCCGGTGGCTTCGGTGAAGTCACCCTCCTCCACCAAAACGTTGGGCGGCATCTGTTGTTCGAACCTGTGTCCGACAGGCAAGTCTCTGCCGAGGTGCCAGAACTCCTTCAAGTCGTGCCTAGTGGAGCCTTTCGCGGTCTCCACGCCGAACGCGGTGTACCCGCGCGCGCCGCCTTTGCCCGCCAGGTGGTACTCCATCTTCTTTTCCGCGGGTAACGCGAAAAAGTCCTTGCTGCACTCCAAGCTGCGCTTGATGAGGGCATCGCTCACGCCGTGGTTCCGCAGAATCACGAAGCCGTACTTCTCGTACGCCGCGCCGAGGCCCTGAGGGGGGTGGGGTCCCCGAGGGATACGACGATTGATACGGGACGGGAGGATGGGGCTGGTCAGTCTTCGCGGCGTCTGTCGAGATCTGAGACTCCCGGGAAAAGAAGGCTTTTTGGATGGCTCGGAAACGAGCACGGCTGGGAAGTGCGCGGGGACGCACCTCGACGAACGCGTTGAAATCAGTCTCGTACAGTTCCGTTCCCACGATGGGCACCTCATCATCGAGCTCCGGAGCTCCCATGGTCGCGCTAGGGAGGAGCGCGGCGAGGTATGCGAAACGTTCTTGAAAGCAGCGAATGACTCGATGAGTTTTCGAGTTGCCAAATATTTCCAACCCGGTACTTTTGGGTTATCCAAAGATCCTCCGACGCGGCACTCGCGCGCGCGCCTCCTTGGTCCCGGCAGCCGCGACGATGCACTCTGCGATGGCCACGTGCGCGCCCGCGATGGCCTGCACCTCGGTTGCCCGCCCTACTCGGGCTCGGGCGTCCAAACCCGGCCGCTCCGCCGGTGTCCCTGGTTCCATCGATGTTCCCACCCGCCGCCGACCGCACACCTCGACGCGCAGTAACGCCCTTGTCGCACGCGCGGCCCCGAAGTTCCTGATCGACAAACTGGAGAGCTCGACGCAGACGCACAAGGAGCTGACGTTCAGGCTGGCGGACCCTGATGTCGCGTCGGATGCGAAGGAGTTCCAGAAGCTGAGCAAAGCGCTCGGGGAGCTGACAAACGTGGTGGAGCAGTACAAACGGTTCAAGGAGTGCGAGCTAGGGATATTCGAGGCGAAGCAGATGGTACGGGACGCGGCAGGTGACTTGGAGATGGAGGAGATGGCCCGCGAGGAAGCGTCAACGCTGTTGGCGGAGATGGACGCGCTCGAAGAAAAGATGACCTTGGCGCTTTTGCCCACGGACCCGCTGGACGCGAAAAATATAATGCTGGAAATACGCGCCGGCACCGGCGGGGACGAAGCCGGGATTTGGGCTGGGGATTTGTGGAAAATGTACCAGCGGCACGCCAACAACCAGGGGTGGCAGGCCACGATTGTGAGCCAGAACCCCGCGGACGCGGGGGGGTATAAAGAAATCGTCGTGGAGCTGATCGGCGAGTCCGTGTACTCGCAGCTTAAATGGGAAGCGGGCGTGCACCGCGTGCAGCGCGTGCCCGCCACGGAATCGCAAGGCCGGGTGCAAACAAGCACCGCTACTGTGGCGGTGATGCCTGAAGTGGATGAAGTAGAGGTGAAGATCGACGAGAAAGACATCTCACTAACCACTGCGCGGAGTGGAGGCGCGGGTGGTCAAAACGTAAACAAAGTGGAAACCGCGGTTGATTTGATGCACAAGCCAACCGGGATTCGTATTTTCTGCACCGAGGAACGCTCGCAGATGAAAAACAGGATACGCGCGATGCAGATTCTTCGCTCGCGGCTGTTCGAGCTGCAGCTCGAGGAGCGGAACAAGGAAATCACGGGTCGACGCAAGGCGCAGGTGGGTAGCGGCGCGAGGTCGGAGAAAATCAGGACGTACAACTGGAAGGACTCGCGCGTGAGCGACCACCGGCTTGGGGAAAACTACCCCCTCGACAGCTTTCTCAACGGCGACGTCAAGCTCGCGATTGGGGCGTGCCAGGCCATGGAGCAGAGGGAAAAACTCGAGGAGCTCAACGCAGAGATGAACACGCAGATTTGAGGGAACAACGTAGTGCTAGTCAACAGCGAACCTGGTGTAAATATATTTACTTCGGAACAAGTGGGTGACAAAGGGCAGCTCGCGCGGCGTCCCCCGAGAGGCCTTTTTATTTCTTCTTCCGCCCCTTGCTCGCCTTATCCCGCGCCGCAGTCGCTTCACCTGTCTTGGCGCGCGCGTTTGTCATTTTTTGTTTGATTTCGTCCCCGAGCAAGTCTTCGTTTTCCAAAACGGCGCCGTCCAGCACGGCGCCGGCCCTGAGCCACGCCTGTGAAACGTTCCCCCACGCTTCAATCGCGGCGTCGAAATCCTTCGCCGTTACAAACGCCGCCGCTTTTGTTTCCAAAACTTTCGCATCCGCTGTTGTTGTTTGGACCAACGCGGAGTGCAGTTCCATCGCCCCCGCGTGCCATTGCTTCGCGTCCGTCAAAACCGGGTTTGGTTTCCCCTCGTCGCCGGCTGGGCCCGACTCGTGAGCTTCAATCGCCTCCGCGAACGCGCGCGCCGACAACAACAGCCGGTCCGCCTTCGTGGTTTCAAGATACAGCACGCCCAGGTTGAAGCTCACCATCGCACAGTCCACCGGGTGTTGTTGGGTGTGTTCGTTCTGCATTTTAGTCAACCAACCTATCGCGTCGTCCCACGCACCGTCGAACGCGCGTTGCAGCGCGTTTTCGTGCCAGCCCTCGGCATGCGCCATCCAAGACGTGTCCTCACCCTCGGCGGGGCGCCACAGGTCTTTGTAAAGAGCGGCCCACACCTCCTGGTCCGCGGGCGTGCCGGACCAACGCGCTGGCTCCGGTTCCAGCGTTGGCTCCGGCTCCGGCAACGGCAACGGCTCCGGCAACGGCGTCGGCGCCTTGCGCGTCGGCTTCTTCGCGAACGGGGATGGAGGGAAATACTCCTCGGCAAGCTCAGCCTCGCCGAACATCTCCGCGAGTCTTGGTTGAAGCTGCTCCGTGGACGCGATGAGCATGCCATTCAGCCGGTCCAGAAGCGCGCGCTGACGCGGGGAGTTACCGGCGGCATCCGCGCGGGCGGGGGAACTCCGTACGCTCATCGCGGCGTACAGTGCCGAGGGAGAGAACGTGTGTGGGGACGGGAGAAGTGGAGAAAACTCAGTTTCCTTTTCGGGCATATTTTTCGTTTACAATCGTCACTCCGCCGCGCGGCCGTTTTCTGTCGCCGTGTCACCCCCACGCATACTTTCCGTGACCATCTCGCACCTCCCCAGCCGGACGTCCGCCATCGGCCGTTCCGCGAACGTGCAGGGTAGCTCGTTCAGAAGCTTCAGCACTCGCGTTCCGCGGATGACCCGGCCGAACGCCACGCGCCGGCCATCCATCCACGGCGCCGGAATTTGCTGGTTGCGAACGAAAAGGGTCAGTCCATTTGTGTCAGGCGTGTATTGGGCGTGTATTGGACGATGGCCTGGTCAACAGGGAGGGGTAATCGGTCGGAACAGTCACCAGCGAAAGCTCTGAACAGTCGCCCAGCCATCGTTCGTCTAACAGTCACAGGCGCGTTAGAGGTAAAACAGTGGCGGTTGGATTTGGGAAACGCGGGACGCACCGTGACTAAAAATTGACACCCGTTCCCGTGCCGCGCGGAGGCCGCCTGATTGGGAAGAAATAAACGTCAGTCTCGTATATCGCGTGTATTGGACGATGTATGGACAGCAGTCACCATAATCGGTCTGAACAGTTAGAGGTAACCGTCCCTTCGCAGGACGAGTATATCGCGTGTATTGGACGATGGCCTGGTCAACAGTCACCGTAATCGGTCTGAACAGTCAGAGGGAACCGTCCCTTCGCAGGACGAGTATGGGCAATCGCAGAGGCGGAGCGTGGTGATTGGGAAAGGCCCTTACCATGCTCACGATCCCCGGCTTGTCGTGCTTCACGAAAAAGGTTTCGTCCCCGAAAGCCGTGCCCTCGGCGAAGTGCGACGTGATTCCCGTTCCGACTGGACCTCCAACACAAACCACATCGCCCGTTTGTACCCAACCGTCTTTCACGATTCGGTGAATGAAACATCCCTCGTACTTCTTCACCGCGCCCGGGATCGTGTCGTCCGGCGCGCCGCACGCGGTGCCTTTCACGAAGTTGATAAAGTTATCGCACGTCCTCGGCGCGATATCCGTGAACAGCTCTATCACAAGTGTTCCAATCGGGCCCTCGCCGTGCTTGGTGACTTCAAGCGCGCAGTATTCGCGCTTTGTTTTTGCGACGTAGCCCCGCATTTCCATCTTGGCCAACCGGTGGTAGAAAATCGAGTGCGTCGCGTCTTCGTACCGGAACGTGCCTTTGAGCCAAGCCAGGCTCGGGTTAAGGCCGCCCACGAACGTCGCGCCGCCCGTTGTGTCCGCGGACCCGACGTACGTAAGCACCGGTTCGCTGTGTTTCGCGACCGTAGGGAAGGACTCGGGGAGCACGCGCTGCAGGAACAAATCGTAATCCACGGGAAGCAAAGAAACAACGTTGGCCACGAACCCGGGCTCGGTCGCGGCGAGGAACTCAACGGCTTTCTTGACTTGCTGGAAAGCCGCGTCGTCCAGCCGGCCCGCGACGGTGACCACCACCGTCGCGACCGCCATCGTCACCACAACCTTGTCGGTGGTGACCCTGGGTGTGGCGCCCGGGGTGTCGCGATTTTGCCAATCGAAGTCGTTGAACTTCGTCTCAAAAAATTTGCCGAATCCGTCTCCACACGTTTCTCCCTTGGAGACCGTCGTCACCTCGTGTCTCGCCCGCACTTGCGCGAGCGCAGCGCGCGGCGCCGCCCCACGCCTCCGAGCCGGTCGGGAGTGGGTGCCGGGCACGAGTTTGGTCGGACGGTGCCGTCCGACGCGACGCGATGGGGGACGATGAGGTACGAGATCCTAACTCGGAAATTCGCCTTTCCGTTCGGCAAAACAACGCAACGACCGTCTTCATCACTCTCGTTGCAACTCTCGCGTGCCCTCTCCACCTTCCTGACCTTTCCCCACTCGTAACGTAGGCGCTTTTCGAAGGCACGGAGTCAGAAATCGCCGCGGCTACGAAGCTCCAGGCGATCCAGCGAGGCCGAGCCGCGAGGGCTGATGTTCGGAAGCTGAGGGACGACCGAGATGCCGCGTCTCGCGTTGCGATCGGTACCGCCTCTGCGGTCGCCGAGGCCAAGACCGAAGCGGAGGCCGCGTCCCAGGCGGAGCGCGCTGCTTTGGAGGATAACTTCGTGGGCACCGACGACGAACAAGCCGCGGCGACGAAACTCCAAGCCATCACGCGCGGACGCTTGGCCCGAGCGAAAGTCGCTCAACTGAAAGCCGAACATCTAAACGCGGCGGCGACAATGGCGAGCGCCGAGGCGGCGATTGCGTTCGCGGGCACCAGCGACGAATACGTAGTGGCGACCAGGATAGACGCGATACAGAGAGGCAGGGTCGCTCGCGTGCAGCTTGTGGCTGAAAAAGCACACGCCGCGGCGAAGCTGTCGGACGTGGACGCGCAAATAGCGCGGGTGGCAGAGGGTGAGACAGATAATTCAAAAGACGTCGACACGTTGGAGAGCAAACGCTTTGACGCCGCCGAGGCCCTGGATGCGGTGGCCACGAAACTGCAAGCCATGGGTCGCGCCAGGTTCGCCAAGGAATACGTCGAGAAACTCCGGGAAACAAAGCTGGCTAACGAAGTTCGGGCGCTTGAAATCGCGACCACGAAAGAGGACGCCGACCACGAAACGCGCGTTGCGCTTGAAGAAGAGTCTGAACTTCACGCGCGTCTTCCCCCGACTGGAGATGAGACCCAGCAAATCCTGGTCACGAAACTCACCGCGCTGCGTAGGGTGTTCGCGGCGCAGGCAAGAAGCGCCAGCCTTTGGGCGGAGCAACTCGCGGCGGAAGCCAGGGCGGCAGACGCGGAGGCGGACGCGGTGGACGCGGAGTCGCCGGAGGAGGACGTTTCGGACGACGAGGAAAATCAACAGACGGGCGGCGATACCCCGGGCGGCGTGGAAACCGAAGCCGAAGCCGAAAACGAAAACGAACACACGCCCGATGAGCCCGATGAGACGCCTTGGATGAGCGAAGAGGAGAAGGCGGCGTTCGCGGAACGCGCGTCG
>Ga0209502_10001648_pt1 | contig 19851 bp, 19 predicted proteins | sample ArcticOcean_MG_C_10_FD_187442 | JGI IMG/M metagenome (GOLD analysis project Ga0209502, IMG submission 187442) | Marine microbial communities from western Arctic Ocean - ArcticOcean_MG_CB11_90 (SPAdes) (version 2) | ecosystem: Environmental > Aquatic > Marine > Oceanic | place: Arctic Ocean... | reverse complement strand
ATACTTCCAACTATCATTACTTTTTTCATAGGCTTCTCTTTTATTTAATCGTGACTCATGCCCTTCCCAGAATTCAAAATAGTATGGAGTAAAAGTATAACCACCCCAAAATTCTGGACATTTTTTTAAATCATCATTTTTTAATGATTTATTATAATTTTCTTTAACTTGGCTATAAGATTTTATTGACTTTGATTGGTTAGATGAAATAGCTAACGCATTTTTTTCTTCTGATCTATTAAAAAAATAGTTTTGATTAAATTCATCTGTCGTTCTTTTTATTTTAGCCCTCATTCTAATCTGAACATTAATGCTAGGCCAATATAATAATGCAGCTATTTGGTCGTACGAATTGAAAGCAGAAGCTTTTGGAGAGTCATAATTACTAAAAAAAATGAACTCATCATTTGAAATAAATTTAAGATTTACGTATCTAGAATCAACTTCATTTATCTCCTTGTTGTAAGAAGAAATTGAAATAGCTTCAATGCCTTTTTGACCAGCATCAACAGCTTCATAATATTTCTCTTTTAAAAGCAGATAAGGTATTTCTTGATTTAAGTTATTAAATTGGATCATTGTATTAAAAATTAAAAAATTAATTATATACATCTTATTACCAATCAAGAACTTTAAAAACTAAACCTATAAACAAAAAAAGCTGCATAATGCAGCTTTTCATATCTATTTATTTTTTAAAAGTTGATAACCCTATTTATCAGGTATCAGAAAGAGCTCTAGTGCCTGCAAGGCACCGAGACTAAAAAAATTTATTAACTCAGCTCCTTAACATACACAACAGAGTCAGCGCCTTTATGTACTTGAATTTCTTTAACAGGAATAGACCCCATCTTCGTATAAAAAGCATGAGCCCTATCCAAATTACTCCCGACAACAATGCTAAAACTGTTAGCACCCTCTGCTTTGAAGTGAGAACAAAGAGCTTTGAATAAATTCTTAGCATGACCTCCACCCTGATAAGCAGGATTAACCACAATAGAAAGAAGTTCTTGCTTAGGCAGATCGGGCGAAATATTACTGCCTTTACTTATTAAAAGTACTTCAATAATTTTATGCATTTTAGAAGGCGATAAAAGACAAGATTTGAGAGAGTAAATTAATCGAAGAGGCTTTAATAAAAGCTGCTTATATATCTGCCCCAATCCACAAGTTCCTGTCACAAATCCCACAACGCTGTGATCCACACGCTCTACTAGCAAAACGCTTTCACTATCCTTGTCGATTGCCTCGTAGAGCAAAGTGAGAAATGGAACACCCAGGGTCGCTAAAAATCCCTGATTGATATGATCGCAATGAAGGCTAGCAATTGCTCTATAGTCTCTACTGTTCAGTTTATGGGGCTTTACATCCATTGATTTAATTCTTCTGGAGGAGTTGGTAAGTCTTTGAAAAAGTTCCAGACCAAACCAGAACTAAAACCTAACACGACCCATATTGTGAGCCCAATAAGACTGAAATAAGAAGTAATATTTTGATGAGAGACATACCAATCCTCCAGAGATCCTTTATAAGGCATGACTATCTCATCATAGAACTTGTCCGGATCATTGCTTGCATACATCATATCCTCTTCATCCCGAAATATAATGGATCCAATACCAGACAAGCCTGGTCGGACTTTGATTATTTCATTCTGCGATGATACTGGAAATGCGTCAAAGCAACGCTGGGTTTGAGGGCGAGGCCCAATAACACTCATATCACCATTAAATATATTGATAAGTTGAGGCAACTCATTGATTTTGGTTTTACGAAGAAATCTACCCATTGGCAGCACACGCGGGTCATTTTTGACAGTTACAGTGCCTGTACCCATGTTAGGACTATCTTTGAGCATGGTAGCAAATTTATAGAGCTTAAAATCTTTACTTCCTCGCCCGACACGATTCTGTGGGAAAAAAATTTCTCCCTCTCCAGTCACTCGCAAAATAAACATCAAAGGAAGTAAAAGAGGTGAAAGTAAAACCAGCGCCATACCCGAAAAAACAATATCAAAGAACCGCTGCATACTCACATTCTCCCATCTAAATATTTACCTGTCTCTTTGTGATCAAAGTCAGTGATCATATCGTTAAATAGATTAACTATTGGTGCCTTTTCCCAAGCTGCCTGAGAACGAAGTTCATGAATTACTTTTAAGAAATTGTCTAGCTTATCTGAACTGAAGCTAGCTTTATTTTTAATCACTCCTAAGTTCTTAAATCGATCCATGTCAAGAATTTCATTGTCTGTAAAAAACTCTTCAAAATCTTTTTCACCTGAGGTGTCTGATTTGAAGAAATAACAAGGCCAACGCTTAGAAGCGATTAATTCATCAGATCGGTCTCTTGCTTCTTGCTCGGTTGAACACTTATAGGGCTCATACCCAAGGTTTTTTATGTAGCGTTCAGCAATGTCAGAAAAAGTAGTTAAATGAAGCTGTTCACTTAACTTTGGGAAAAAGATATCTCTATTTTCACCAAGGAGGCATGACATTAGACATAGTTCTCCAGATTCCTGGGGAGTTACAAAATAACGTCTAACATCATTTGGGGCTGAAATAGGCTGCCGTTTAGCAAAACGTTGGTTAAAACCATGTAAAAGTGAACCATCCGAAAACGCAACGTTAGCAAATCTAGCAGTCGAAATTTCTACCGACTCACTTTCACGCATCAGAAACATTTCCATGATGCGCTTACTTGCACCCATCATATTAACTGGGTTTGCAGCTTTATCTGTCGATACGCAAAAATACTTCTTGGCGCCCTGCGCTTTAGCCATTTGAACTGTCTTAATAGTATTAAGGATATTGACTTCAATAAGACGCATCAATGTAAAAGGATCTTTTTCACTTCGAACATGCTTAAGCGCCGAAAGATTAAGGACGTAGTCATACCCCTCACTGGCATTCATGAGTGCTCGGTATTCATTACTACCGCAATCAAGAGCGAAGGTACGAAAATCACCATCAATGTAACCAAGAGTACTCCGAATATCTCTCACAAGTTCTACCATATTGTTTTCACTAATATCAACAACATGAAGCGCAAGGGGATTCCTCTTAAATATCTCACGCGTAACAGCCTGGCCAATAGAACCTGCGCCACCGATCACCAAAAATCGGCTATTTGAAACCAAGGCCTCTAGTTCTTTTCGGCGACTAGCAATATCGTCATCAAACAGTGGCGCCGTTCGACCAATTAGTTTTAATATGTCCATAGTAACTATTACTTATCCAGTTTTTTTAAGGCTCCATCAGGAACACTTGATGGTATATTTACCACTCTATCTTCCAACCATAGTGAATTTGCAAGACTATCTTTTTGACAGTCTTTAAACATTGAAAGTTTTGACATTAAGGTCCAAATTGGACGAGTCATAACATTATTCTTATTAGTAAACTTAAGGAAGTTATCTCGATCTTCTCTGGAATCTAAAATTATTGCGTTGAGCCAGTGATTTGCCTTATTTCCCTTAATCGCTTTAACAAAATCAGCAGATTTATCATCAAAAAAAACATCCCATTGATTGGCTAGCTTATTTTTTATAGTCAAAGACTCTTCCAGTCTTTCCATTTGAGCGCAACCTAAGGCTGCATTAAGATTGGGCATACGATAATTATAGCCTACCTTATCATGTACAAATTCATAGGGATGGCTAATCTTTGCAGTAGTCGTGATATGCTTGGCTTGCATGGCTAAATCATAGTCATCAGTAATAATCATGCCTCCGCCACCTGTTGTAATTACCTTATTCCCATTAAAACTAAGTGTGGCCATTGAAGAAAAAGTACCAGTATGACGACCGTTAACAAAACTACCTAAGGACTCAGCAGCATCCTCTATCAAAGCTATATCCCAGTCAGCACAAATTATAGCGATCTCTGTTATTCGACATGGAAACCCAAAAGTATGCATCGGGATACAAGCTGAAATTTTCTTTCCTGAAACTTTATTGTAAGTTCCATCTACTCTCTTCTCAGCATTCTTATTAAGAAAACAGTTCAAAGCTTCCGGGCTGAGACCCATTGTATCTAGATCAACATCAATAAATAATGGTTGGGCTCCTGCATATCTAATAGCGTTACATGTAGCAATAAAAGTAAGAGCCTGAGATATAACCTCGTCTCCAGGCTTGACACCCACAAGTTCAATTGCAACATGAAGCGCAGCAGTTCCATTTACAGTAGCTATTGCATACTTAGATCCTGTAAATTCTGCTACTTCCCTTTCAAACTGATTTACCTTTTCGCCAACTGAAGAGACGAAGTTAGAGTCAATACATTCAATTAAATATTTTTTTTCATTGCCATTAAATACAGGGCGATGGAGAGGTATAAAGTCATTACCATATATTTTTTTTGCCATTTTAACAAAGCTTAAGTTCATAATTTTTCTGTAATATTTAGTTTATTGTTGATTCCCATATGACTAAGCATAATGTTATTAATTATTTTAACATCATATTTTTCTTTAACTAGCTCCAATGAATGACTTCCCATTTCTTTAACTGAATCGGGATTATTGATATAAAAATTTATAGCTTTAACAATTTCTTTTGTCGATCCAACCGGGACTAAAAATCCATTAAATTTGTTAGTTACAGTTTCTCTGCACCCTGGAGCATCAGATGTAATAACTGGTCTTCCCATTGCCATTGCCTCAAGAACTGAACGTGGTGTCCCTTCTCTATATGACGGCAAAACAAAAACACTTGCATTGGCAATTGCTGGTCTAACATCATCCAAATATCCAAGGTCATTAATTATCTTTTCCTCAACCCACTCGAAAAGCTCTTCTTTTGATATTGAGTCTTCACTATCCTCTGTCCAGCCTGCAACAGAAAATTCTATTTGAGGGTTAGTTAGTTTAATAATTTTTGCTGCCTCTACAAACTCTCTAAGGCCTTTACTAGAAAGAAATCTTCCAATAAAAAGAAAATTTAAGTTTTTAGGTAATGGGGTCTCCTTAAAATCCTTTAAATTTACCCCAGATCCATTAATTATAGCTGTATTGCTATTTTTTAAGATTATCTTTAAAGACTTAAAGAGACTTCTGTCATCTTTATTTTGAAAAATAATTTTCGAACTGCATTTGAGAGAAATTTTATATAGTAGTTTGATTAATGCATTGACTATCTTTGAAAAAGACTTTTTATTATCGTCTGTAAATGCTATGCCCAAGCCTGTTATCATGGCAAATCTGTTAGGAACTCTGCAAAAGTATGAAGCGATCATTCCATATATTACTGGCTTAATAGTGTAAGCCAAAACGTATTGTGGAGAGATGCTAGATATTAATCTTGATAATTCTATCAAAGTACTTACATCTTTAAAGATTTCTTTACCTCTTCTATTTAATGAATATGAGTGGAGCTGAACATTCAATTTTTTAAGATTTACTATATCAAAGTCATCCTCATCTATATTTAATAGAGGGGCTGCAACATGAACTTCAAAACCTTTTTTTTGCAAATCCTTTATTAAATCCCCTCTAAATTTATATATAGAATGAGGAAAGCTTGCTATCAAAAGAAATTTCATCAAATTTAACTATTGTTTATATTCATCTAGCCATGCTTGAAACATCAATATAGACCATAATTGATATTGCCAGTTCCTTGAACCTGAAAGATGCTCTGCCCACATTTCTCTTACTATTTTTGGATAAAAAAACCCTTCTGATTGAAGTCTTGGTTCACTCAATAACTCTTCCGCCCAATCCAATAGAGGTCCTTGAAGCCATTCACCAATAGGAGCTCCAAAACCTTGCTTTGGTCTTTCAATTAATTCTCTCGGCACATGCTTGTAAAGAACTTCTCTTAGAGCCCATTTACCAACTCCATTTCTTAGTTTCATTGATTGAGGAAGCCTCCATGCAAATTCAAATACATTGTGATTAAGAAAAGGGACTCTCGTTTCTAGAGACACTGCCATGGCAGCTCTATCGACTTTAGTAAGAATATCATCAGAGAGATATGTCACAGAATCTATAGCCATCATCTTTTGAACAGGATCAATTTTTGAAGATATATCTATTGGAGATGAAAATATATTAGTACTTTCTTGAGCTCCAATAACTATACTAGATGGATCTTGAACACTAGATACCAGTCTATGGTATAGCTCATCTATATTCTCTGAATCAAGAATTTTGTAACCCTTCTGAACTTTATCATTTAATGTGAGCATATTAAGTTTTTGAAATGTAATGTTATCTAGTGTCTTGAAAGAAGAGTTCCATGATTTTGTCGGAATTTTATCAAGAGATTTGACGATGCCTTTTCTTATACCAATAGGGCATTTATTAATAAATTTCCAGTATCTGTTAGTCATTGTATATCTATTGTATCCACAAAATAACTCATCACCGCCATCTCCAGAAAGACTTACAGTAATATTCTTGCGAGCGAGCGAGGAAACCAGGAAAGTCGGTATCTGAGATGAATCTGAAAAAGGTTCAGAATAATTTTTTGCTATTCCTGGTATTACATCAAGAGCTTCCTTTGAGGTAACATATAGCTCTGTATGATCAGTTCGAAGGTGATGCGCTACCTCTTTAGCAAAGATTGCTTCATTATATTTTTGCTCATTAAATCCGATGGTAAAGGTTTGGATTGGTCTATCAGATATTGATTGCATCAATGCAACTACCGCAGATGAGTCTACTCCCCCTGACAAAAAAGCTCCAATTGGAACATCAGAAATCATCTGCTGTGATATAGATTTCTTAAGTACTTTTTCCAATTCATCTACAATATCATTATCTTTGCCTAATAAAGGATTCTCAATTCCTTTTTTAACTTCATCGAATGCTTTCCAGTAGCTATTCTTATTTATTGTTCCGTTATTAAGAGAAATGGTAAGAAGCGTGCCTGGCTCTAGTTTCATTATTCCGTTGAATATGGAATGAGGAGTCGGTATATAACAGAACCTCATATAAAGAGATAATGCTCCTCTGTCTATAACACTCTCGAACTGGGGATGTTCTTTCATTGCCTTTAATTCTGATGCAAAAATAAAAGCTTTTTGACCACCTTTTTTCTGCCAACCATAATATAGAGGTTTCTCGCCAAACCTATCTCTTGCTAATGTTAATTCATTAGATTTTTTGTCCCAAATAGCAATTGCAAACATACCACTCAAGAGGGGAAGTGTTTCTTTTATACCCCATGTATCAAAACATGCGAGAAGAGTTTCTGTATCAGAAGAGCCTTTCCAATAAAAATTAGGATTCTTTTTAAGAATTTTATTTCTTAAATCTGTATGATTATAAATTTCTCCGTTGTAAGTAACAACATATCTTCCAGAGGCACTTTTCATGGGCTGATGCCCTGATTCAGAGAGGTCTAAAATTGCAAGTCTTCGGTGTGCAAAACCAATTTTTTGATTATTATCATTCCATAGTCCGAAGCTATCAGGACCTCTGCTATATAACTTATCTGACATATTTTTAAGAACATGATTTGTTTCATCATTATTCTTAAAAGTACTACCTCCTATAAATCCAGCAATACCACACATTAAATTTATCTCTTAAAGCCTACTGCAAGCCAGTAGGGCATACCATCAAAAAATTTAACTTTTTCAAGACCAGCTGATTCAAGCATTAATTGAATTTCTAATTTTGTAAATCTTTGCTCTAATCTAGTTCCAAATCTATCCAAGGCATCTGTCCTCATTGTATAAAAACTTAAATTACGATAGGCACTTAATGGAAAAGAATCAATAGAATAATTACTAAAGCCAATTTTTTCTAATAATGCCGCTACTCTGGCTAAAGGCAAATAAACAAAAACAGCGATTAATTGACTGAGTAGATATCTTATAGGATGGGGCATTATACATATGACACCTCTAATATAATTGCTGATATTCCATAGAATACGAAACCACATAGGCCTATTGTCAAGCGCATAATAAAGATATACTAAAAAAGGAGCACCTGGCTTAAGCATGTCGACACAATTTTTAATGCCATCAGCTGTATTTGGAACATGATGCAAGACACCTAAAGAAATTCCAAAATCTTGAGTATTATCAGGTAGTAGCTCATCACCAACCCCTTTTGAATGGAAAATACAATTTTCTTTATCTTTTAAGTTATTTTTTGCTATTTTCAATGCGGAACTTGGATCAAAACAGTGAAGTGTATCTACTCTATCTGCAAGTAATTTTGCCCACCTTCCACTTCCACACCCCATATCAAAACCAATAGGATGTTTTGGTAGAGAGTCCCATGGAAAGATAGAAAAGTACCTATCAAAAAGCTCTTTATGCTCTTCATTACTTAAAGAACTCTGATCGAATCTCTCCCATTCATCACCGAACCCGTCTACAGTTTTTTTATGTTTATTTTTATTTTTATTCATAATATAAATAATTATAGTGCCTCATTAAGAAATAGTCTTTTCATAAGTCTCTCTATATAGAGAATGAATCTTATCTATATTATAGTTTTCACTAATAATTTGAGAGTTTTTTGTACCTATTTCATACCTTTTTTTAGAAGTTAAGCTACATATTTTGATAAGTCCATTAGCTAATGAGTCAAAATCTTTTATATTGCAAATAAACTCTCCACCCATCAACATGACCTTGGCATCACCAGCGTCTGTGCTAACGCATGGCAATTCATATGACATTGCCTCTGCTAAAACATTTGGAAAGCCCTCACTAATAGAATGAAGACAAAACACATCCATTGAAGAATAATAAGCTTCAAGACTATCTTGCTCATCAATTAAGATAATCTTATCCAGCATGTTGTTATCATTGATCATAAAATTAAGCTTAGAGTTATTTATATTAATGTCTCTTCCAATAATCATAAATCTTATATTCTCTATTTTTTTATCAACCAATGAAGCAGCCCGAACGAAGCTTTCATAATCCTTTAATGCATCAAACCTTCCTACAGAGCCTATAATGATCTCATGATCCAATATATGTAAGTCTTTACGAGTTTTTTCTCTAAGGTCTTCGTTTCTTTTAAGGTGTTGAAAATTATATCCATTTTGAATTATCACCATTTTTTTTTGTGAATATCCCATTGTAATGTGAGCTTCTTTAACTGAATAACCGCAGCAAATAATTTTATAAGGAAGAAAGTGGGACAATAAAGATAATAACTTTACAATAATAAAGGTTTGGCTGAGCGCTCCCTGAGGAATATCACAACCCCTTAGATTCCACACAACTGGAGCTCTTGTAGAAAATAGTGATGCAATAGATCCTAATAAATTTGCATGGTAAAGCCAGGTTTGTATGAGATTTGGCTTGATGTTTCTTATTAAGCGAATCATCTTAATTACAGCCAGTATGGGTGAAGTTATATTTTTCTTTACATCTAAACAATATATTTTGAATCCTTTTTTTTCTAAATTTATACCAATTTTACCGATATCTGATAAAGAAATAATAGTGATATTGTCTATATCTAGATTGTATAAAAGTAAGCGTTCGAGCATTTTTTCAGCACCGCCTATATTTAAACCCGTGATGATGTGAAGAATTTTCATTTGCTCTTTATAAATAAATTTTTAATAAAAACTAGAATAGAATATTTATATATTTTTAGATTTAAGGATAGTTTTAAAGAAAATGATATTTGATCAAAAATTTCATCTTTAAATCTTAAATAGCCGATTAATATTTTCTCAGATCTAGAAAATACATTAAACCTTGTTGACAGTCGATCATCACCCAATAGGCTGTACTTTCTTGCAGCATCTTTAATAATATAAAGATTATCTTTATTTTTAAGCATTCTTAAATATGCCAACCCTTCAAAACCCCTTAAATCAGAATCATATTTATATTTTAAAAAAGTTGATTTTCTTAACACAGGTAAACATTCTCCATAAGTCCCATTTTTAAGATAGTCATTTAACTCTAATTTAAATGATTGTTTAATATTAGCTCCCACGGACTTATCATTGTCTGAAACACATCTAAAGAAAAATCCATCTGCATCTGGAAAATCTGATATTGCCATATCAATACATTCTCTTGAAAAAGGCATAAGGGTATCATCAGAATCTAAGAAAACCAACCACTCATTCTTAGCATGACTGGCACCATGATTTTTGGCATGAGTTACACCCATGTTATTTGGAAGAGACTGATAGTGAAACTTTTTTGAGTCTAAAAAAATTTTATATTTGGCATGAACCATTTCATAAGTATTGTCAGACGAAGCATCATCTACTATTATTAGTTCATTATTATCTTCAAACTGATTTAAGAAAATAATTGAGCTCTCTATTGAATTTACAATAGTCTCTTTTCTGTTGAATGTTGGGGTGATGATGGAATACATAGTTAGATAAATAATGTGTTAATTTTTAAGAAGCAGCTTCATCTATATTTTCAGGTGTAACAATTACATACATCCAAGCCAACCAAACCCAAAAAACTAAGTAAGTTATATAAGAGCTACTCATTAAGATAACTAATATGCTTGAAACTATTAGAAAAATACTCCTTTTATACAAATTTATTATTAAAAGTAAAAATAAGAAAAAACCGATTAACCCTAGTCCAGAAATTAAAACACCCAAACCCGAAGAACCATAAGCATGATTTTCCCCTAATGCCGTTAGTCCGCTTCCAAACAAAACTTCTAATAAGCTTCTGTTAAAAACATTCTCAGGAGAGTATCGAGCTTGGACTGACGCATCTGAGGATAGTGATAAAATTCTTTCTTGAAGGTTTGCAATTTGTAATTCTCCAGTTGCATAATCTAAATTTTGAAAAAAGAAAGTAAAGCTAATAGCAAAGATAAACAAAACTGCATATATTAAAAATGCAGATCTTAGTTTGTAAAATGACCAAAAACCTATAAGAATAATGGATGCGAATACTCCATATAATGAGAAAGACAATATCATTGAAAGAATGCCGATAAATTCATATTTAGTGAAAGATTGAAAAATAAACCTAGTAGAAATAACTATGAACATCATAGCGCAATGACTTGTTGGCTCAAGAAATAAGCCAGCAGTCCTGTAACCCATTCCATTTTGAATTCTTGGGGCATCTCCCACAAATGCATGGTAATTAATTGGATTATCAAAAAGGATTATTGTTGCAAATTGAAGAAACCAAGAGCCAAGCAGGATTATTAAAACATAAAAGCTATATCTTTTTACATCTTGCTTATTAAAATATAAACATAGTAAATAAAAATATACCATCCCCATAGTTATGCCAATAAAGCCCTTTAAATCAATATTTATTATTAGGCCAATAAAATTAAAAAAAAGAAAAAAACAAAGAAAAATTATAATATTTGTCTTATTGACCTCTTTAAAATCTGTTTTTTTTATAAAAATTAAAGAAAATATGGCCAAAGAAAAAGATAAAACATCAAATATTTTAAATCCAAAAATATAAAAGTCCCAAAAGAAGGGTAAAAGCACCAAAGGAAGAAGAAAAAATCTTAAACTAATATTCATATTAAATAGCTATTAAATAGAAATAAATAAGTTATTGATTAAAAATGCAAACAATTAAGTTTCACCCGAAAGGCTCTTACTTGCTTTATTTTTACTAGCATCTTTGTCTTTAAAGTATTGTAAGTAATGAACACCATCTTTTTTTGGGTTATATGAATAATATATAGTTCTTCTGTCATTGGAACTAGAATTTCTAAGTGATCTATGAGGACACCTGCTACTAAATAAGACAATATCACCGGGGTTAATAAAAATCTTTTCAAAATCTAATAAGGCTTCTATTTCAGGTTTAAGATCAGGAGTGTTATTATTTTTTGTATTTTTTAGCAAGTCATTAAAGGAACCTTTATGCTCACAAGCTACCTCTAAGGGACCGTTATGTTCAGTCATTGAATCAATTGCAACGAGAATATTTACAAATTTATCAGAATAATAATGCCACCCATCTCTCTCTACTCCATCCTTATCAACCCAAGTAAAAATGCCATCGTAATGAGCAAAAAATCCCTCTCCACCTGGTGGTTTTGCATTATATTTGTCTTTAAATATTAAAAACTCTTCATTAAATAAAAGATTTAGAAATTCTAAAAAAGTATTATTTATATTTATTAAATTGGGTCCTTTATCATATATGCCTTCAATGCGTCTCAACTGACCTGATTGATCTTTATATACAGAAGTCCCATCAGATGAAATAATTTCTTGATATGCTGCCTCAAGTGCTTCTTTTTTAATAATATTTCTTGCTATGCAGTAACCTTTAGTTGCATATTCATCACGTAATTTATTTAAGTCAGTTTTCATAATTAAATATTACACTTTTATAGATTTTATTAGTTCATCAAAACCTTTATTAATATCATACATAAATTTAAAATTATTGTTAAAAATTTCAGATGGCATTGCCGAGAAGCTTCTTGTATCTGTTATAAATTTCTGATTTAAGTGGTAATTCACTTTTATTTTTTTATTAAACTGATTTTCATAGTTTTTAACTAAACATAAGATAATATCTTTGAATGAGATATTTTCATTTGAACAACATAATAAAATTGGTTTCACTTTAGATATATTTTCTACAACATGCATTAACATGGATGCAGCATCGGTAACATGTATGTAATTTCTTATATAAGATCCATCTGACACGATGCTTATTTCATTAGTAGTATGAATAATTTCTAGTATCTTATTGATGGCTCTTCTTGATTCGTTTCCAGAATTCGTCTGAGGCCCATAAACATTTGAAAATCTTAACGATGAACAATTGACATTATAATGACTTCTGTAAAAGCGAATTAGATTATCGCAACATGATTTAGCTAGATCATATGAAGTTAATGGCTCTTCTTTTGAAAGTTCAGTAATTGGTAGTTTTGGACTGACTCCATAAACAGTAACTGAACTAGCAAAAATTAAGATTTTTTCTGATGAAACAATAAGATTTAAAATATTATGAAGTGGTGAAATCCAATCATTAAAATAATTAATTTCGTTTTCTTTCTTAGAAGATACAGCCGTATTCCCTGCTAAATGAAATATTATGTCGCTATCTAGTACAAGCTTTTCCAAGCCTTTAAAATCTTTAGTAATATCTAAGCTAACATATTTAATATTACTGGTATTTCTCTTATGCCATTGCGATGACTTTAAGGCAGTGATGCTATAGTTGAATTTATTTAATTTTGATAAAAGCTCGATGCCTATTTGTCCAGAAGAGCCTATGATAAGTATCTTTTTCCTTGGGTCGATCATTATATATACTTGATAAATTAGGCTTTTACATAAAGCGCAGAATGGTAATATAAAAACTGTCCATAACATTGCTCATCTTTTTCGAGCTTAAATCCTTTAGGGCGGAATGAATTTAAGTATTTATTTTGTTGCTTGCTTACCTCATCAGTATTAAAGATATTAATTACTTCTTTGCATAATCCCATATCTAAAGCAGCTAAATATTGCGATTTATTATCTAAATTTATATCAACAGTCTCAGGGTCATATTTACATATTGCGTTTTTTGAATAAAACATTTTTGAGTTTTCTTCAATAAATTTAAGATAGTCTTTTGCTGTATCTGTTTGCATTTCCTGAAATGAGTCAATATTTATTGTCAGGTCTATACCCATATCCTTAAGTTTTTGCTTGTCTTTTGACAAACTTTCATAATCGGTAATATTAATGAACTCAAGTTTTGTATATTGCTCATCTGTTAGCACTTCCCTAAGAAAGTTTGATGATATTTCTAGCATCCATTCTAGATCAATTATGTAATATTTCTTTATATTATTAAAATTTTGAATTATGGAATGTGGCAACCTTCCAAATCCAGCTCCAATCTCCACTATATTATCAACATCTTTTAACTGAGGGTATAGAAAGAACATTTCATCACAAGCCAATAAATAATCAATATCAATATTCTTATCGTAAAAATTTATTTCAACCGGTGCTCCTAGACCTCTTTTATCTATGTTTCCAAGAAAATGGTCTAAGCCATCGCCCACAGAGGCTTCTTTATTAAAAAAATATTTACTATTACGAATCTTTATATCAAGATATTTTGAAAACTCAAATAAAATTGACTTGTAGTATCGCGATGAACGCTCAAGAGGATCCCAAGAAGCAAGCTTTCCATTAAAACCTCCTATAGACCTGAAAGTTTTTATGTCATAGTGCATTTTAGAAGAATCAACCTCTAGGGATTTATTTAAGTCCCATAAATTTAGCTTTTCTGTCATGTCTTTTTTTATATAGAAGTTTTGGAATAATAATCACCAATTTTGAACTGGATACCTTGAGAATAACTTGAGGAGGCTTCTGGTTCTTTATAGACTGATAATGGAATGACCCTAAAATCAAAACTTACTCGCGTTTTATTCTCTTCGTTAATTACATTTCCATGCTTTAATCCGGAATCAAAGATAAGAAATTCACCAAAATCAATATTTACTGGAGAATAATCTTCTTTATCAAACTCACTTTCAATCCAAATTGAATTAGAGTTAATTGCCTTGGTAATAGGCACCCAAATATTAATTTCTTCAAGTGGATGATTGTATTCCCTATCTCTATGCCAATCACCAACTGCCTTATTGCCTGGAAATGCAACTCTCAGAGTTGGCCTGTTCTGATAAACTAGATCTTCATTAAAAACTTCTTTGGCGATAAACTTAACAAATTCATCGAAGCGTGATAAAAAAATTCCTCTATTATTAATATGATCTTCGGAAAAATCATAACCTTTATCAATTTTATATAAAATTTTATATATATCTTGACTTTGATCATTATCAACAGATATTTCTTTTTTGGGAAGTATGGACTTGTTAACTACATTATGAATATCTTCGATTTTATGATCTTCGCTATTTAAGATACCTTGAAATAAATCTTGGAAATTGAATAACTCTTTATCATAAACATGAGTTAATTTTTTATTAGTTATATCTAACACGCCTACTCCTGAATAAACCAAACAATATTCATAGATTTTATCATAAAAAAAATTATGGAGCCTGTAAAAAATTAACTAACTTCTTTATAGATAAGTCACTTGAAAACAATTCTTTGTTACCCAAGTTTATTCTTTTTTTATTTAATCTTTTTAAAACTATATTTGATAAAATTAAATATATTTCTTTGTTTCCTCGCAAAAAAGATCCAAAAATACCATGTAAAATCCTACTATAAATATAAAAACTGTAATAAACGTTAAAAAAAAATTTAAATTTCATGAAACGTATTTTTGTATCTTGATTAAAGATTGTATGTAATCCTCTTACAAAATTTGGATACTGTTCCTTCCATGATGTGGTGAAGCGAATTCTGGATAACCTTTCTTTTTCAATAAGTTTTGAAGCGGAAATACTCGTTCCCTCTTGCCGGACAACAAAAGGCTCAAGTGAACTATTAGAATTTATATTTCCCAATATTCCAATAGAGTATGTCAAATGCCTCTCCCAGAAAAACATATATTCTATTGGATATGATGACGTAACATTAATATTTTTTTTGAAGTTTACTGTCTTGTGGATTGCATAAAAAAAGTAATCACTAGGAAAGTCTTTTATTGTCTTTTTTAACCTTTCTGTAGTTTTCATTTTAGAAAAATTACTAAAATCAAATGTTTGTAATTTTTGAAACTTTATTTCACTCCCATTCATATACATTTTTGAGTCCAATTCTTGGGAGCCACTCTCTATTGAGAACCTGTAATGAGACAATGCCAGTGTTTCAACTTGTTTATTTTTTTTAAAGAACTCTATGGCTTTTCTTAGATTTTCAATCAAAACAAAATCATCATTATCAGCACAGATCATATATTCCGTTCTTATCGAACTTACCGCATCGTTAAATTTGTTTACGAAATTTTGAAGGCTAATGTCTTCTGGATATTCTTTGTATGAAATATTTAAGTCTTTGTATTTAGAATTTATTAGAAGATTTTTAGTAAAACTTTTATCTTTATCTCCGTCAGCAATCAATATATTGAAAGGACATTTTTCTTCTACCATCCAATCTAGCCATCTTTTAGTAAAATTTTTTCTATCCTTTAAACATAGGAGGATTGTTAGATCTTCCATTTATTTATGTGAAAATAAATTAATAGTATTTTTAATACCTTGCTCAACATTACCTTTAAACCGGAAGCCAGTATTTTTAAACTTTTCATTTGATACATCATAGGAAAGCTGATTCATAATTTCACTATCAACAAACTCTATTTCTAACTCAGGTATAAATTTTGTTATAGCATCTGTAACATTCCTAACTGTTAAATTCTCAGTAAGAACGTTATATACCTCTCCATTAAATAAGTTTTTTTCAATTACATGAACAAAGCTTTCAATGGCATCATTTAAATCTAAATAAGGTCTCTTTTGATCATAGGCAGAAGACCAAACAGTTACTGGCTTACCAAAAGCAGCTTGCCAACAAAACTTATTTACTGCTGTATGAAATCTCATACCTATAGAATGACCATAAATTGTTCCAAATCTAAAACATACAGCCTGAAGACCATCTTTGTATAAATCTTGTATTAAGTTTTCCTCTCTTAGTTTTGTTGTTGCATATGGGCTTTGAGGGTTTAATTCATCTAAAGAACAGTCTTCTGTTACAACCTCAGCTTGAGTACCATAAACACTTGTGGAGGAAAGAGTAATCAGTTTTATATTATTTTTAAGACATGTATTTGCAATACTCTCAGTGCAGTCATAATTGTTAAACTCAACTTCTTCTGAATTTCCAAAACTTCCAGCAGCATCAGTTATAGCTGCAAGATGAATAACATATTTTACACTATCTACAATAGAATCAAGGTCTAATGTCCTAATATCACCCTCAATAAAGGTATATTTAACTCCACGGGGTAAGTTAAAAAGAGAGGGAAATCTCTGGCTAGAGAGATTATCAATCATGATTATCTCCTTTAAATTTTCTATCTTTTCTGGTAATTTTCTTATTAATGACGATCCAATATGTCCCAAGGCACCAGTTACTAGTATTTTCATAGGTATTTTATAATTTAGTTACAATCTGTTGTATTTTATATGCAAATAAAATAATTATTTCACTTATTTATTATTTTATTTCTGAATTCAATGTAGTCATCAAAATTTCTTATGTAATCAGACTCTTTATACTCTTGGTCACAATATACATTTATCATAGTATGATCTAACCCATATTCTTGATGAGCCCAAATGCCAGGGGGTATAAGCAAGCCTTGGCTTGAAGTATTTAGGTTGTATTTAGTTTGGGTTTTTCCATCATTTACAATGACATCCAATGAGCCCGATAAACACACTAAAAACTGGCTACAATCTTTATGAGCATGATTTCCTCTATTTGTATTAATTGATGATATAGAAAAAATTCTTTTGATTGAAAAAGGCATGGCACTTTCCGAGACTACAGTCATTAAACCTCTATCATCATGTATCCTTTGAACTGAAAGCAACTCAACATTCTCTAATAAAAAGTATTTTTTCTTAGTCATTATTGACTCTGCTTTTGATAAAATCCTTGAGCTTAGGGTGCAATAAATCCCTAGGGGATATCTCAGGATTGACTGATGGCCAGTTTATATTAATATCTTCATCATCCCAAGCAATTCCAAATTCATCATCATGATCATAGAATTTTGATACTTTATAATGAAGATCTGCAGTATCAGATAAGACACAAAAGCCATGAGCAAAACCATTTGACATATATATCTGTTGAGGGCCTTTATCACTTAAAATAAAGCTCTTGTGTTGACCGAAAGTTTTTGATCCGACCCTTACATCAACTACAACATCAAATACTTCTCCGCTCATAACTGTCATTAACTGTGATTGCGGATTATTTATAGTGAAATGAAGTCCTCTTATAACGTCTTTATTTGATCTTGATTGATTATCTTGAACAAAAATATCATTAATTCCAAAACTTGAGTACCTTTCTATATGATATTTCTCAAGGAAAAAACCTCTATTATCTTCAAATTTTGAAAGAGAAAATACCTTAACTTCATTTAGAAAAGATTCTACTAATTTCATTAGTTGTTAAAAAAAGATTTGATTTCAGAGCAAACTTTTTCCGCTTCAGATATTGGTAGCTGTGGATACATTGGCAATGATATTATTTCATTACATATAGATTCGGTTACTTTAAGAGTTGATGCAAGTTCAATATTATTTAAATAAGCTGGTTGAAGATGTATTGGCTTAATATAATGAATTCCAGCAAAAATAGATTTTTTACTTAAAAAATTTATTAATTCATCTCTTTGTTTAGTCTTACATACATATAAGTGAAATACATGATCGCAAGACTCTCTTCTCATAGGCGTTATAAGATCCTGACAATCTATTTGATCATAAATAGCAGCAATTTCTTTTCTTTTATTGTTATCTTCATCTAAGTGGGGTAATTTTATGTTTAAAATAGCTGCTTGAATTTCATCTAATCTTGAATTCCTTCCTTTTATTTCACTTATTCTATCTTTCCAACCATACTCTCTAATCATTTTCATTTTGTCAGCAAGATCTTTATTATTAGTAGTTATTAAGCCTCCATCGCCAATTGCCCCTAAATTTTTTGTTGGGTAGCAGCTAAATGTGCCCACATCACCAATACTTCCTAGACGCTCGTTTTTAAATTTTGCTCCATGGGCCTGAGCAACGTCCTCAATCAAAAATAATCCATATTCTGTACAGAAGTTTTTAATACTATCTATTTGAGCAGACTGGCCATAAATATGAACAGCAATAACTGCTTTAACATCCATTGAAAATGCATTTTTAAGTAAACTAGGATCCATTGTAAAGAAATCTTTTTCTAGATCTATTACAACAGCCTCAGCTCCAGTTGACTCAATGCCGGCGATGGTAGCCACTGCGGAATGAGAAACTGTTATTACTTTGTCACCGTGGCCGATACCCATCGAACGGAGTGCTATTTCAATAGCGTCTGTTCCGTTTGCAACTCCAATAGCTGAATTAACACCAATATAATTTGCAAAATTTTCTTCTAATTGCTCAACTTGGCTACCTAAAATATATGAAGAACTATTTAGAACATTAGAAATAGCTTCATCAATTTCATTTTTATATGCTAAATATTGTTCTTTGGGATTAGCGCAATAAATCATATTCCAACTTCAAAAAAAGGAAGATGAGTTATCCATTTAACATCCTTATTAATAGAGCCTTTTTCTTTTTCGATAATTTCATTAGCATGATTCCAAGCAAATAGAATTATTACATCAGGTATATTTTCTTTAAAATATTCATATGATTTAACAGGTATATGCTTTCCTGGAGTAAGAGTATTTTGTTTTATAGGGGTTGTATCGGATATAAAATCAATCAAATCAGGACCAATACCACAGTAATTTAAAATCGTTGTGCTTTTTGATGTCGCGCCATAGCCCGCAACAGATAGACCATTATTTTTAGCATCTGTTAATATTTTCAATAGTCTTGTTTTTGATAGCTCGCAGTTTTCTTTAAATTTTTCGTATGTAGATGGTTTATCAAAATTATTATCTAGTTCGTTTTGAACAATTTCATTAACTATGGGTTGAATATCTCTAGCGCCTTTTTTTGCAAAAACATATCTCATTGAACCGCCATGCGTTTCTTGAGGAAGTAGATTGATAAGTTCAAACCCATGGTTTCCAAAAATATTTTTAACAGAAATAGCAGAGAATATATAAACATGCTCATCATATATCTGATCATAAGAAACTTTTTCCAACATACTTCCAAGATATGGGTCTTCAAAAATTAAAACCCCTTTATCATTTAATAAATTGAAGGCACCCTTTGCAATATCATTTAAGTCCGGTAAATGACACATGACGTTTGCAGATATAATTGCACTTGCTTTTCCATAATCATT
>Ga0209502_10001645_pt1 | contig 19876 bp, 19 predicted proteins | sample ArcticOcean_MG_C_10_FD_187442 | JGI IMG/M metagenome (GOLD analysis project Ga0209502, IMG submission 187442) | Marine microbial communities from western Arctic Ocean - ArcticOcean_MG_CB11_90 (SPAdes) (version 2) | ecosystem: Environmental > Aquatic > Marine > Oceanic | place: Arctic Ocean... | reverse complement strand
GGGGGAGGTCGAGTACAAATAACTGGAATGAGTAATTCTCAAGAGGCAACTGATATAGCACTTCTATTAAGAGCTGGGTCACTAGCTACGCCAATGGAAATAGTTGAAGAACGCACTGTTGGTCCAAGCATGGGCAAGGAGAATATAGACCGTGGAATTAAGTCAACCATATGGGGCTTTATGGCAATTATAGTAATGATGGCAGTTTATTATATGGGTTTTGGGTTGGTATCCGTAATCGCACTCTCAGTTAATTTAATATTTTTAGTGGCTCTACTTTCAATAATTCAAGCTACATTAACCCTACCAGGCATCGCTGCTATTGCTCTAACTTTAGGTATGGCAATTGATGCAAATGTACTGATCAATGAACGTATTAGAGATGAAATTAGAAATGGAAATACCCCTCAAGCAAGTATTAGTATTGGCTATGAAAAAGCATGGGGGACACTCCTAGACTCTAATATGACCACGATGATTGCAGGACTTGCACTCGTTATGTTTGGATCAGGTCCCGTTAAAGGCTTCGCTGTAGTCCTTGTACTTGGTATATTAACCTCAATGTATAGCTCTATTTGGGTTTCAAGAGCAATTATTAATTATAGTTATGGCCGTCGACGTCATATCGATAAACTCTCGATCGGAGAGATTTTTAAAGTGAACAATAATTAAATTATGGAAATTTTTAGAGTAAAACAAGATATACCCTTTATGAAATATAGCAGATTATCTGCCGCTATTTCAATTATTATTTTTGTATTATCTGCATCATTTCTTGCTACGAAAGGCCTGAACCTTGGTATTGATTTTACTGGCGGGACAATTATGGAGGTTAGCTATCCAGATGGTATTGATGTACAGGATATCCGTGACACGCTTCAGTCAATCGACCTCGAAGATTCACAGGTCCAAAACTTTGGAACTGAGAAAGATGTCCTTATAAAGTTACCACTCAAAGAAGGTCAATCAATTGCTGAACTTTCAGAGAAAGTTTCTTCTGCACTAAGGCTTGATAATAATTCAATGCAAGTCAGACGAGTGGAATCAGTAGGCGCACAAGTTGGAGAGGAGCTTTATGAAGATGGTGCTCTTGCAATACTTTTTGTTTGCTTGGGAATTGTTCTCTATTTAGCAATGCGCTTTGAATGGCGCTTTGCTATTGCCGCAATTATTGCCAATATGCATGACGTTATTATTATCCTAGGGTTCTTTTCTCTCTTTCAATGGGAGTTTAATTTAACAGTATTAGCTGCTGTGCTTGCAGTACTTGGGTATTCCGTTAATGAATCTGTGGTTGTATTTGATAGAGTTAGAGAGAATCTTAGAAAAGCTTCTATGAGAAATTCAACTATTTCAGAAGTAATGAATAACGCAATAACAAGAACTATGTCAAGAACAATAATGACTCATCTATCTACTCAGACAGTTGTGGTTTCAATGTTAATTTTTGGAGGGGAAATTCTACATAACTTCGCTCTAGCCCTAACAATTGGAATTTTATTTGGTATTTATTCTTCAATTATGGTTGGTTGTCCAATGGCAATGTGGCTAGGTACGACCCAGAAAAATCTAGCTAAGAATGTAGCCGAAGACACAAACAAAACTACAGGTTAATATTCTTAAAAGTGTTCCACCTTCCTTTAATACACCAAATTAGTATCTTAGTCTTACTCTTAATAGTTTCAGCATTTTTTTCAGTGGCCGAAACTAGCTTAATGTCTATCAATAAATATCGGCTAAAACATCTTGCTAAACATGGAAATAAAGGAGCTTTGCTAGCATCGAAACTTTTGTCAGAAACAGATAAAGTGCTAAGTGTAATCTTATTATGTAACAATTTTTCGAATGCAGCTGCGGCTACGCTGGTTACTGTAATTGCAGTTCAGTTATATGGTGATCAAGAGATTATTATTATGATTGGTACTTTAATTACAACTTTTTTAATCCTAATTTTTAGTGAGATCTCACCTAAAGTTATTGCAGCTGCTCATTCTGAAAAGCTTGCCTTGGCTTGTAGCTTTATACTCTATCCACTGCTAAAAATTCTCTACCCTATAGTCTTCTTTGTTAATATTTTTGTTTTAGCTATTCTAAAAATACTTAATATTAAAACTAACTTCACACAAAGTCATTTAATTAATATGGATGAACTTAAAAGTATCATTAGTGATTCTGGACAATTTATCCCTCATAAAAATAAATCAATATTTTTAAATTTAATTGACCTTGAAAAGGTGACTATCGATGACATCATGACTCCTCATACCGCAATAGAATCAATAAGTCTAAGTCAAAATATAGATGATATTTTAGAAAAAATATCAAACCTACATTATCAGCGAATATTAATAAGGAATGAGGATAATGAATCAATCAAAGGAGTCCTTGAAAAACAAAAAGTTTTAAAATGGTTAATAAAAGATGATCTCAATGATTTTAATCATCAGGAATTAATTAATTTAATTGATCCACCTTACTTTATTCCTTCCGGAACAACTTTATACAATCAAATACAGTATTTTCAAGATAACCAGGAAAAGATGGGTTTGATTGTTAATGAACATGGAGAATTAATTGGTCTTCTAACATTAGAAGATATACTTGAGGAAATAGTTGGGGAATTTAATGAGGAACTCCCATCCAAAATGTCCAAAATTATTTTAGTAGGTGATGGATGGATTGTAGATGGTGCAATACCTATAAGAGAATTAAATAAAAAATTGAAACTAAATCTTCCAATTGATGGACCAAAGACATTAAATGGCTTAATTTTGGAATTTATTGAAGATATCCCTGATCCAAATACTAGCTTTAAACTAAACAATGTAACTTTCGAAATTTTAAATGCCCAAGACAGAACTGTGAAAAGCGTTAAAATTTTTAAAGGTTAAAAATATGACTTTAATTAAAAACGCACAAGATATTAGCATTGCTCCAGACAAGCTGAAACCAAAGCTTCCAAGCATTTATAAAGTTATTATTTTAAATGATGACTACACCCCCATGGAATTTGTCGTTTTCACTATACAAAAAGTTTTTAACAAAAATTTAGATGAGGCTACCCGAATAATGTTAAAAATTCATACAGAAGGAATTGGAGTTGGGGGAATGTATCCACTAGAGATAGCAGAAACTAAAATGAATCAAGTATTAAATTTAGCAAAAGAAGCCTCGCACCCCTTGCAATGTATTATAGAAAAGATATAGTTTAATTTATGATTGCACAAGAATTAGAAGTTAGTTTACATATGGCATTTATGGATGCTAGACAGAAAAGGCATGAGCTTATTACTGTCGAACATCTATTGCTTGCTATGTTAGATAACCCATCTGCATCAGAAGTTTTAAAGGCATGTGGCGCTAATTTAGATAAACTTAAAGCTGAGATTTCTGGTCATATTGAAGAACACACTCCAATAGTGTCTGGATTAGAAGAAGTTGATACCCAACCTACCCTTGGATTTCAAAGAGTTATTCAGAGGGCTATGCTGCACGTTCAATCATCAGGGAAAAAAGAAGTGACTGGCGCAAACGTTCTGGTAGCAATATTTGGTGAAAAAGACTCTCATGCAGTGTACTTTCTTCATCAAGAAGGAATTGCAAGATTAGATATTGTTAATTTCATAGCTCATGGTATTTCTAAAACTGTTGACACTGGAAGTAAGGAATCTCAACAAGATAGTCCTGAGGCAGAGATTAAGGGCGATAAAAATTTAGAGACCTATACTATTAATTTAAATAAATTAGTTGTTGAAGGTAAAATTGACCCTCTAATTGGTCGTGAAAATGAAGTAGAACGAGTAGTTCAAATATTGTGTAGAAGAAGGAAGAATAACCCTTTGTTAGTTGGAGAGGCTGGGGTAGGTAAGACTGCAATTGCCGAAGGTCTAGCAAAATTAATTGTAGAGAAAAAAATACCTGAGGTACTTCAAGAAAAGGTAATTTATTCACTTGATTTAGGAGCGCTGATTGCTGGAACTAAATATAGAGGAGATTTCGAGCAACGTTTAAAAAATGTCCTTAAGCAATTAAATGAACATAAAAATGCAATCTTATTCATAGATGAAATACATACTATTATTGGAGCAGGTTCAGCTAGCGGTGGAACACTTGATGCCTCCAATCTCTTGAAACCAGCTTTAGCTAAAGGCAATCTTAAATGTATTGGTGCTACCACCTACCAGGAATACAGAGCTGTTTTTGAAAAAGATCAGGCATTAGCAAGAAGATTTCAAAAAATTGATGTTGAGGAACCAAATGTTCAAACAACTATCAAAATTTTAAAAGGTTTAAAAGTGCATTTTGAAGAGCACCATAATGTTAAATTTTCGCCAAGTGCATTAATAAGTGCTGCAGAATTATCCGCAAGATTTATTAGTGATCGCCAATTACCAGATAAAGCAATTGATATTATTGATGAAGCAGGTGCAGCTCAAAGAATACTTCCAAAAAATAAACAAAAAAAGATAATTGGAAGCAAAGAAATTGAAGACGTTATAGCTAAAATTGCAAGAATACCCCCTCAAAATATAAATAAAGATGATCGAAATGCACTTAAGACTCTTGAAAGAGACCTTAAAGCTGTCATTTTTGGTCAAGACCCAGCTATTAAATCACTTGCTAGTGCTATAAAGATGTCTCGTAGTGGCCTAGGTTCAGATAATAAGCCCATAGGAAGTTTTCTCTTTAGTGGTCCCACAGGCGTCGGAAAAACTGAAGTTGCAAGACAATTAGCATACACACTAGGGATTGAGTTAATTAGAATAGATATGAGTGAATTTATGGAGAGGCACTCTGTGTCTAAACTAATTGGAGCGCCTCCTGGTTACGTTGGATTCGATCAGGGAGGCATGCTAACTGAAAAAGTTAATAAGACCCCACATGCAGTATTATTATTGGATGAGATTGAAAAAGCTCACCCAGATATATTCAATATTTTATTGCAAGTTATGGATAATGGCTCACTTACTGACAGTAATGGACGAAAAACTGACTTCAGAAATATCACAATGATTATGACAACCAACACAGGTGCCGAAGTTCTTTCAAAAGCTAATTTTGGTTTTACTCAAAATAAGCAGACTGGAGACGAGCAAGTAGAAATAAAAAAAATGTTTTCACCTGAGTTTAGAAATCGAATAGATGCGATCGTATCATTTTCATCATTAGGCCCAGAGATAATATTAAAAGTGGTAGATAAATTCCTAATTCAATTAGAAAATCAACTCCACGATAAAAAAGTGGATGCTACTTTTACCGATAATTTAAAGCAATTCCTAGCAAAAACTGGGTTTGATCCCCAGATGGGAGCAAGACCAATGGCTCGATTAATCCAAGATACTATCAGGAAGGCTCTTGCTGATGAATTATTGTTTGGTAAATTAGTTAATGGTGGCGAAGTTGACATTGATATTGACGAAAATGAAAAGGTAGCACTCAGATTTAAACAAGAAGAAAAAATTTCTACCTAGGTTTAGTCATTGCTTTAATAAATAGCTCACTATTAATAAGTTCAAGCAACCAACTCTTTACCTTAGAATGCTGTAACGTTGAAAAGTAACTCGTGTCCACATTGGCAAACTGTCTTATAAAAGGCATTATTGCTATATCAGCAAAAGAAACTTTATCAGATAATAAATACAGGCTCTTAGCAAGCCGCCCCTCAAGAATATCTAAAAAAAATAAACAGGAATTCCGAAGCTCATAATTTGATTTTGATGGATAGTTTATAGAGTATTTATATTGATCTAAGCGTAACTTAAATTCAATGTCATTTTTTTGAATTAGCTCTAGTCCAACAGCAATTAAATTTTTTTCAAAATTTAAGTGCTGCGATGAATTACCATTTTTATAAGCCCAAATCATGATTTTCAAACTTTCGTCAATAACCTGTTCCTCGACTATTAAAACAGGGACCGTACCCTTTGGACTAAAACTTAACATTTCTGGAGGTTTACTTTTTAGAGAGATTTCAAAAGCATTAAAATTAATTTCCGAATCAATTAGAGCCATCCTTGCCCTTATAGCATAAGGACATCTTCTATAAGAAAATAGTAAAGGATTGCTATTATTCTTGCTTAATACGTTCACATAATTCATGAATCAAATGATAACCTTTAAAAATTAATCCCGAATATATTTGTATTAATTCCGCGCCCTCATTTATTCTCTCTATACCATCAGATGCCTTCATTATTCCACCCACGCCAATTATTGGAACCTTGCCTTTTAGGCCTTTATAAAGATATTGCTGAGTCTTTAAAGCTCTCAATCTTAATGGTTCTCCTGAAAGTCCTCCAGCCTCATTCCTAAAATGGCTTTGTGTGACACTATCTCTAGAAAGAGTTGTATTAGTGGCAATAACTCCATCAATATTATATTTTAATAGCAGCCTAACAATATTATCCAATTCATGTATCTCGACATCCGGGGATATCTTGATTAAAAATGGGACGTATTTATTATATTTTTTAACTAAGGAGCTCTGCTCTAATTTAATTGAGCTAATTAGACTCTCAAAAAAATCTACCTCCTGTAACCTTCTGAGATTTTTTGTATTTGGAGACGAAATATTTATTACAATGTAGGTTGCATAGTTATATGCTTTTCTAAAACATATTATGTAGTCATTAATTGCATTCTCAATAGGAGTATCAAAATTCTTGCCAATATTAATACCTAAAATGCCTTTATATTTAGCGCTCTTAATGTTTAATATAGCTTTATCAATGCCAATATTATTAAAACCGAAACGATTAATAATGCCAAGTTCCTTTGTAAGGCGAAATGATCTTGGTTTTGGGTTTCCAGGCTGAGGCTTAGGTGTTAGTGTACCAACCTCAATAAAACCAAATCCAAGCTTATCTAGGCAGTCGATATATTCTGCATTTTTATCTAAGCCGGCTGCTAAGCCAACCGGATTCTTAAACTCAATACCAAATACTATTCTAGATTTTCCAATCGCAGGGTCAGGTATTAAGGACAGCAAACCAAAATAATCAGCCACTCTTAAACTTTTCATGGCAATATGATGAGCGGTCTCTGGGTTAAATAAAAATAATAAAAAACGAATGATTGAATACATAGTGACAATTCTAACTTATGTTGTTTGTAACAGATAATATAATAAAGCTAAAACTTATGATTTCTCCAATAAATCTCTTAGGAAATATAACTGAAATAGAATTTATTAAAAAATTCTGGGGGAAGAAACCGTGCCATATTAGAAGTGTTATAGAAAATTACCATGAAACCATTACAAAAAATATTTTAAAAAAAATGCTACATGATGAACGACTATTTACTAAATTAATTACGCAAAATAAGGGTAATTACATTACTCAATTTGGTCCGTTTAAAAATAAGTTACTTAACAATAATGAATCTTACACTCTTTTAATTCATAAACTCCAGCTTTGGCACAAATTTTCCTATGATCTTTTTAATAGTATTAAATTTATTCCATATTTTAGGCATGATGATGTAATGCTCAGCTACTCGAATATTAATGGCACAGTAGGACCACATTATGACTCCTATGATGTTTTTCTATTCCAGGGTTCGGGGGAAAAAAATTGGACCATAGGATCGAAACAAAAAATAAGAGGGTCGAATTCTAAATTTAAAGTTAATCAAAAATTTGAAGCGAAGTTCAAATTTAAGGCTAAACCAGGTGATGTTATTTATATTCCACCTAACACTCCACATTATGGTGTTGCCAAAACTGATGATTGTATTACATATTCAATTGGATTCCGTTCTCCCTCAAATCATGATATCAAGCAACGCTATCTAGAGTTTTTACTGGATAGTGAGTTAGAAGAATTTAACATTTATAATGATTCAAATGATAAAACATTGAATATGAAAGCGAACATTCCAACTAAGCTAATTAAATATATTGAAGGAAAATCTAGGTCTAGCATTAAAAACAATACTCACCATATTTTTATTGGGCAATTTATGTCTGAGCCCGATTTAGATACCACCTTTACTAAAAAAAAGCATTCTCTCAAACGATTAATTAGTAACAAAAAAGAAAAAAAACTTTATTTTGATCCTGCTTCAAGAGCTATATATTTTAATAATACTTTCTTTATTAATGGCGTTCGTATCAATGTTCATAGAAGTCATTATAATTTTATTAAAAAATTTTTTGACGATAAAGAGTGTGAATTTAACTTTTGTGGAAAATTTTCTGCTCTAGAAAAAATAATTATCGATCTATTAAATGATGGTTTCATTCATCTTCATTCGCCAAAATTCTTAATTTAAATATTTAACCAGTCAATCCCATCTACTTGATCAATTATTTTTATTGATTCATCCTCTTTATAAGTAGCATCAGCAATTAATCTTCTTACTAGTTTTTCATCATTATTTTTTTTGCTCAGATGTGCTGCAGCAATCCATTTAATACTTTTGTAATTTATTGATTTTAATAGTTTAATTGATTCCATATTTTCAAGATGGCCATACAATCCACTCACTCTATCTTTTAAACTTTGAGGGTATTCTGATTCAATTAACATATTTTTATCGTGATTAAATTCTATGACAAGCGCATTGATTTCTTTTAAATTTTTTATTAGGTGTTTAGTAATAAATCCAAGATCTGTAATTATTGCTATGCTTTTTAATTTTGAATTAAACTTAAATTGAAATGGTTCTCTTGCATCGTGTGGAACTGGTATTGGAGTTACCTCAATATCATCAATCATGAATGATTGAAAACTATTAATAATATTAAAATTAATAACATAGCTATCATTAATTTTTTTCTTACACATCGTGAATGTTCCATGACTAAGATATATTGGTACCTTATATTTATTAGAAAAGCTAAAAGCCCCTTTTATATGATCCTCATGTTCATGAGTTAACAGTATTGCGTTTAATTCGCCTGGCTTGATTCCATAACGGTTTAACCGGGTAACTGTTTCTTTTAATCCAAAGCCACAATCTATAAGTAATGTTGTAACATTATCTTGCACAACAAATGAATTTCCTGAACTTCCGCTACCTAAGGAACAAAAGCGCATTACTTTAAATGTTCATAAATAATTTTTAATATTTTTTGTGCCTCTGATGTATTGTTTATTTTTTCATCAGGATAATCAATATAGACCTTTGCTCCATCCTCTAGCGGCAATATTCGAACTCGAAATCGTCTTTCATCTTTTGCTAGTCCACCTTCATCTTCAGATCCCCATGAAAATTTCTCTATCCATCCTTCTTTTTTCTTATTCTTTTTACTTCTCTTAAATTTATCTATCTCATTTTCTTTGGGGGATTTTTTAACCTCAAGCCTCTCATTTGGCTTGCCTTCTTCCAGACTATCTTTTTCTTTAGATTTACCTTTTTTATTTTTAGGTGCCATAGGATCTATGTTTGTTATTTCCCTCTTATTATTTGGCTCTTTTTCATCATCGCGCCAGAAAGCCAGGGTGTTTAAGAGACCTTTTTCATTATCTTTGGGGGCTCCTGGTAATTCTATATTCTTATACCTTACATATAAAATTCCCTTACTCCTATTTTTGTCTTCTGTTATGAAGCCGATAATATCTAGAGCTAATGTGAGTCGCCTCCATGAACGATCAAATGGATCATTCAGCTTAATAATATTTGAATTATTTTCTATTATGTACTCTGCATGAACTTGACTAGTCGGATTTTTTACAATTTTTTTAGCCTCGAAGTCACTTACACCAAGCTTAATCATTAGCCTTGTCAGCAACTCTGAATCTATCTCAAAGTCATCTAAATTTCTCGCGTCAGATATTTTAATTTTTTCTTCTTCTTTATCTTCAGATATATACTCTGGTAGCTTATATTTATCTGTTCCATAGCTTGTTGCACCTTTTCTATCAGCTAGAATTCTCTCGTGTTCCATAGTTCCTGATCTTGCAGAGCGCTGAGATAAATAAATTTCTGTAGTATTTGGTTCCTGGCCGGGCTCCAGTCTTGTTCTAAATTTTCTTCTATCAGCGAATCCTGACATACTATCAAGCCATTGATCAAACCTCGTTAGAGCTCCTGAGTTAGACTGGTTCAATTCGCTTGATTTTATCCATTCAGTCTCCATAACTCCGGTTCGTTTACTAGATTTTCTAACCTCAAATCCCATGTCCTCCCAAAAATCTTTTACATGAGGCCATAATATATTTGGATTTTTTTTAACAACCAACCATCTTAATGCACCTGATTTAACTATCTTCATATCAGTAGATTTGATTCCAATTTTGACAACTCTTGATGCTGAATTTTGTTGTTTTTTATAGTCCTTATAGGACTTAGCTTTTCCCGGGACCGTATATACCATTGAACCCTCATCTATATCTGAAAGATCAGGTGGTATCTGTAATCTTTTTGCTTTTGATGAGCTAACATAATCTGGTTGAGTGATCTTATCTATGCCATCATCAAATGCTTGGCATCCGATTAAAAATAACAAAACTATAAGAAGTAAAATTTTATTCATTCTGATAATGCAAATCCTTCATTTAAAGTTTTGGCATTAATAGGGTCTAGCTCAACTAACGGAAGTCTTATATATTGCTTAATCAAGCCCATTTTTGTCAACATCCATTTTACTGGAATTGGATTAGATTCTATGAACATTGCCTTATGCAGCAATTCTAACTTCTGATTTAATTTTTCAGCGTCCTGAATCTTATTTTCTTTCACAAGACTATATATTTCATGCATTAAATGAGGCCTTACATTAGCAGTAACTGAAATAACTCCATCCCCTCCCATTTTTAAATAATCTAGGAATGTTAGGTCATCTCCACTTATAAAAGTAAAATCATCACTTACCTTATTTTTTAGGTTATCTATTCTTGTTAAGTCACCAGTGGCATCTTTAATACCGACTATATTTGGTAGCTGGCTCAACTTAATAACAGTATCATTTTCTAAATCACAGCAAGTTCTTGCAGGAACATTATATAAAATTTGTGGGATACTAACTGCATCATTAATAGCCTTATAGTGCTCATACAGGCCTTTTTGAGTTGGTTTGTTATAATATGGAGTTACTAGTAAGCTACCATCCACCCCAGCATTTTTTGCTTCTTGGGTTAAAAATATAGCTTCTTTAGTCGAGTTTGCGCCAGTCCCTGCTATCACAGGCATTCTGCCGCGAATAAAATTAACAGCTTCCTTAATTAAAGATATATGCTCATCAAAATCAATTGTTGGTGCTTCTCCAGTAGTCCCTACAACAACTACTCCATCAGATTTGTTTTGAACATGAAAATCTAATAAGTCGTTATAGCCCTTAATATCTAAGGAACCATCTGCGTTCATTGGACTCACAAGAGCAACCATACTTCCCTGAAACATAATTTTCCTATATCGAATTTATGAATTATTCTAACTTTTTTAATTAACCAATACCAGTAACAGTAGATTGGTTAATATTATTTTTCAACAAAAGCATGTTCAATAACGTAATCACCTAATTGCCCGATTTTTGGTGATACTTCAAGGCCTAATGAATCCAAAAGTTCTTCTGTGTCTTTAAGCATTGCTGCGCTTCCACAGATCATTACTCTATCGAATTTTGGACTTATTGGTGGCAACCCAATATCAGTAAATAATTTTTCACTTCTAATCAGATCAGTAAGCCTGCCTTGGTTTCTATAGTCTTCTCGAGTTACAGTTGGGTAGTAAATTAATTTATTTCTTACTTCTTCACCAAAAAACTCATTGTTTGGTAATTCATTTTGAATAAAGTCAGAATATGCTAAATCACTTACAGATCTTACCCCGTGTACTAGTATTATTTTTTCAAATCTTTCATACACTTCAATGTCTTGGATTAGACTAATATATGGTGCTAGGCCTGTTCCTGTAGATAATAAATATAAATTTTTACCTGGTTTTAAATCATGGATTACAAGAGTTCCAGTCGGCTTTCTGCTGACCAAGAGCTCATCCCCAACCTTTAAATGCTGAAGCCTGGAGGTTAGTGGCCCATTCGGTACTTTTATACTAAAAAACTCAAGATGCTCTTCATAATTAGGGCTTGCGAAGCTATAAGCTCTAGTTAGAGGACGCCCTTCGACTTCTATACCAATCATTGCAAATTGCCCATTTTCAAAGCGGAGTCCTTGCTGTCGCGTTGTTTTAAAACTAAATAATGAGTCATTCCAATGATGAACACTTAAAACTTTTTCTGTTGAATATTTACTCATATTTTTATATTTATCTCTCTTTAAGTTTTGGAAACTAAGGCAGTCATTTCTGGGACTGCCTCAAATAAATCTGCTACTAAACCATAATCTGCAAATTGAAAAATTGTAGCATCTGGATCATTATTAATGGCCACAACGACTCTACTATCTTTCATTCCATAAATATGTTGATTAGCCCCTGATACGCCGACAGCTATATATAAATCTGGGGCCACAACCACCCCAGTTTGACCCACTTGAATTTCATTAGGGGCATATCCTGCATCAACTGCTGCTCGTGTTGCTCCAAGTGCAGCCTCTAATTTATCTGCTAAAGGCACTAATACAGAATTAAATTTTTCAGCACTTCCAAGTGAGCGTCCTCCAGAAATTACTACTTTTGCATTAATAAGTGGAGGTCTGTCTGATTGTATTTTATGTTCTTTTTCCCATCTTGATAATTTAAGCGCCTCAGGTGATTTGGAATCAATAATTTTAGCATTTCCATCCAAACCAACAGCTTTAAACTTACTTGAATGAATAGTAAGTACTTGTATTGGTTCGTCACTTTTAAGTTTTGCGTGCACATTACCCGCATATGTTGAGCGAATATAAATATTATCGCCATTAATTTCTAAAACATCAGAAATCATTGAAACATCAAGTAATGCCGCAACACGCGGCAAAATATTTCGACTAAACCAAGTATGTGGAGCCAAAATTACACCGTATTCTCCACCTATTTTAGAAATTATATTAGCAACATCTTCTGCAAGTGGATGCTTTAGGTGAGGCGCACTAAATTTTAAAATCCTATCAACTCCATCAAGCTTACAAGCATGGCTTGCTACTCCATCGATACCTTCCCCAACTATAAGTATATCGATAGATCCATTCCAAATTTGAGCTGCTCCAACAGCATTTAAAACTGCATCATTAAGCTGAGAGCCATCATGCTCAGCTAAAATTAAAATTTTGGTCGAAGTATTTATATCTTTATCCCCTCAATATCACTTAATTTTTGTAATAACTCTTTAATGTCAGCAACTTTGATACCTTCTTTTCTAGATGGGGGCTCAGAGACGCTAATTGTATTTAATCTAGAAGAAGTATCTACTCCTAAATTATCGGCCTTGATAGTTTCGATAGGTTTTTTTCTTGCCATCATTAAATTTGGAAGCTTTACAAATCTTGGTTCATTGAGTCTTAGATCGGCTGTAAGAACTGCCGGAAGTTTAGTTACTATTGACTCAGTCCCTCCATCAACCTCTCTTGTAATAAATATCTCATTACCTTTAATAGCAACAGAGGAGACAAATGTTCCTTGGCTATAATTTAGAATTCCCGCTAACATTTGCCCAGTTTGCCCAGCATCACTGTCTAGGGACAATTTACCCAATAAAATTAGGTCAGGCTTTTCTTTTTCAACAACTTTTTTTAGTATTTTTGCCACAGCCAAAGGTTGAAGTACTTTGTCTGTCTCAACTAGAATTGCTCTATCCACACCCATAGCTAAACCTTGTCGCAATACATCCTGATTTAGGCTTGATCCTATAGATACTCCAACTATCTCTGATGCAAAACCTTCTTCCTTAAGGCGAATAGCCTCTTCGATAGCATTTTCATCAAATGGATTAACACCCATTTTAACGCCTTCCAAATCAACGTCAGAACCATCAGATTTAGGGCGAACTTTTATGTTGTAATCTTGGACTCTTTTGATCGCAACTAATATTTTCATTTTTATTTATTACCCATCGTTAATCGTAAGCAGCGTAGATTATACCTCTTGATATAGTTTTTATCTCATTGATTGTCTGTATAATATATCAGTAAAATAGATAAGCATCTTAAACTGTAAAAACTATGAGATATACATTAAGACAATTAGAAATTTTTGTAGCTATAAGCAGCCTAGACAGTGTTTCTAGGGCTTCAGAATTGTTACATTTATCACAATCTGCAACAAGTACATCACTTGGAGAGCTTGAGCGTCAATTTGGACTACAGCTATTCGATCGTATTGGAAAATCGCTTAGTATCAATAAATCTGGAAAAAAACTGTTGCCTAAAGCTATAGAGTTACTTGATAGAGCAAAGGAAATAGAATCTGAACTTTCGGGGCTTGCTGGGTTAGGAGAAATGCATATTGGTGCAACTTTAACTATTGGAAATTATCTGACTAACCTATTAGTTGCAAAATTTTTACAAACATACCCGGGAAGTAATATAAAGCTGCAAGTACAAAACACTAAAACTATTATTCAAAAAATTATAAATAATGAGTTAGACCTTGGGATGATTGAAGGCGATTGTGATCATCCAGATTTAGAAGTTAAGCCATGGATAGCGGATGAACTTGCTATCTTTAGCGCTCCTGATCACCCTCTTGCCGAAGAAAAAAATATTACTATTGATAAATTATATAAGCAAGTATGGGTTCTTAGGGAAAAGGGTTCTGGTACTCGCGAAACATTTGATCGGGTTTTTGGAAAAAATCAAAAAAATATGACTATAAGACTTGAATTAGAACATACCGAAGCTATAAAACGTGCAGTTGAATCAGGCATTGGAATTGGATGTATATCTCGACTTGCGCTTAAAGATGAATTTAAGAGGGGTAACTTAATAGCTTTAGATGTTAAGAATATTAAATTGGATCGTTATTTTTATTTCTTGTGGCACAAGAGTAAGTATCAGGCTAATGGTATAAAACAGTTTTTAATAATGTGTAACGATATGACTGCTGGTTTAGAAAGAAGCGACCAAATCAACTTACCTATAATTACATAAGGTTATTATGATAATTAAGCGTGACGTTATGGAATATGATGTTTTAATAGTTGGTGGTGGTCCAGCAGGGCTTTCTGCAGCCATAAGAATTAAACAACTTGCAGCCAAGGAAAATAAAGAGATAAGTGTTTGCCTTGTTGAGAAGGGCGCAGAAATTGGATCACATATACTATCAGGAGCAGTTATTGATCCAGTTGCATTAACTGAGCTAATTCCTGATTGGAAAGAAAAAGGTGCTCCACTCAACACTAAAGTATCAAAAGATATATTTAATATATTTAGTAAAAAAAATAATTTAAATATACCTCACTGGTTGATGCCTCCGATTATGAGTAACAAAGAAAATTATATAGTTAGTTTAGGAGATCTATCTAGCTGGCTTTCAAAGGAAGCTGAAAATATTGGAGTTGAAATTTATCCTGGATTTAGTGCTCAGATGCCTATATTTAATTCAAATGAAGAGTTAATTGGTATTTCAACAGGTGATATGGGCAGAGACTCAGATAACAATGAAACAAGTAATTATGTAGCAGGTATTGAAATTCATGCTAAATATTCTCTTATAGCAGAAGGAACTAGAGGGTCAATTACAAAGATTATTGAAAAAAAATTAAATTTAAGAAACAATAGTGACCCGCAAAAATATGGGTTGGGATTCAAAGAAGTATGGCGTGTAGATAAAAATAAGCACCAGCCTGGACTTGTTGAACATAGTTTGGGATGGCCCCTTAAAAACGATACTGGTGGTGGATCTTTTACCTATCATTATGGTGAAAATTTGGTATCTCTTGGATTTGTGGTTCATCTAGACTATTCGAATGCATATCTTTCTCCCTTTGATGAATTTCAAAGTTTTAAAACTCATCCTAAAATTAAAGATTTATTAACTGGTGCGGAGAGAATAAGTTATGGAGCGCGGGCAATTAATGAGGGGGGCATTCAATCCTGGCCAGAATTAGCGTTCCCAGGGGGTGCATTTATTGGATGTAGCGCCGGTATGGTTAATGTCCCGAGAATAAAAGGGACTCACAATGCGATGAAATCAGGAATGTTAGGTGCTGAGGCCTGTGTTGATGCAATTTTTAAACCAGAAAGTATTAAAAATAAAACGTTAGAGCAGTACATAAAAAAAATAAAAAATTCATGGGTGTGGGATGATTTAAATTCAGTGAGAAATATTAAGCCATTAATATCAAAATACGGAACATTATTAGGGATGCTATTTGGTGGGATTGAAATGTGGTTAGCATCTTATAAAATTAACCTACCTTGGACTCTCCATCATAAAAAAGCTGACCATGAAATGCTTATAGAACTTAAAAAGTCCAAACCAATTAATTACTTAAAACCAGATGGTATTTATACATTTGATAAATTAAGCTCGATTAGCCTAAGTAATATTGGACATGAATCTAATCAGCCATGTCATCTCAAGCTAAGAGATAAAGACATTGCCATAAAAATTAATTATAAAATATATAACTCACCAGAACAAAGGTATTGCCCAGCAGGTGTCTATGAAATATTACAAGAAGGTAAAGATCTTAGGTTGCAAATAAATAGTCAAAATTGCATTCACTGTAAGGCATGTGATATAAAGGATCCAAAGCAAAATATAGATTGGGTTCCTCCCGAAGGTGGAAGTGGTCCGATATACTCAAAGATGTAAATTATACCCAGTATCTTTCAACAGTAATATTGCCAGGACTTGCTCGTCTATTTTTTTTTAAACCAAAATTATTTAAGGTTGCTGAGGTTTCCTTAATCATTTCTGGGTTTCCGCACAACATAAATTGGGAGCTCTCATTAATATTAATATTAGCGTAGCTCTGAAATTCTTTTAGTTCAATTCCTCTGGGAATTCTATAATTAAAAGAATTTATAACCTTTTCTCTAGTAACAGACTTAATATAACTTAGTTGATTAGGGTATTGTATTTTTAGCTTTTGAATAAGATCTTGATAAATTAACTCGTCTTGATATCTTACGCCATGAACTAATACGATTTGTTCAAATCTTTGCCAAGGTAAAGGTGTCTTTAAAAGTGATAAAAATACTCCGAGAGCTGTTCCAGTTGCCAGCATCCATAAGTTTTTTCCATCAGGAACCTCATCCAATGTGAAGTAACCAATAGCCTGCCTCATTACTTGAATTTTATCTCCTTTTTTCATTTGATGTAATTTTGGAGACAAGACACCATTTGGGATATTTATATAAATAATTTCAAGTAAATCATCCTGTGGAGCGCTAGCATATGAATATGACCGAGTAATTAACTCGCCATTAATCATTAAGCCGATTCTTGTGAATTGACCAGCTTGGTGGGGCATTACATTTGCTTTTATTTTCAAAGAAGCAAGATTACTAGTCCATTTTATATTTTCAGTTATTTCACCTTCTTGCCACTCTTCCATAGTATCTCTCAAATCTAACTAGATTTATTATAAAAATTTAAGTTTTTATCTAAGTATTTCAATTTATTATACTTTAAATATAAATTCATTCAGCAATGCTTTTTTTATAAAAAGCAACTACCATATCAGGATGTCTGAAAATATTGTTGAAAAAATTAACTCTATACTTCCACAGACACAATGTGGTCAGTGTAACTATCCTGGATGCAAGCCTTATGCAATTGCTATTACTAAAGGTAAAGCCGATATAAATCAATGTCCACCTGGAGGAGAAAAGGGAATCCAGAAGATTGCTAAATTATTGGGGGTTGATTTCAAACCACTAAATGAGAAATTTGGGGTTGCTAAACTAAAATCTTTAGCGTTCATAGACGAAGAGGCATGTATTGGTTGCACTTTATGCATATTAGCATGCCCAGTTGATGCGATATTAGGGGCAGCAAAAAAAATGCATACTATTATTGAAGAAGAGTGCACTGGATGTGAGCTTTGTTTAAATCCATGCCCAGTTGATTGTATTGAAATGTTTCCAGTAGTAGAAGAAAATAATAACGAAATATTTGTTCAAAAAAAATCTAATTTAGCCAGATCTAGATATGAATTTAGATTAGATAGAATAAAAAGAGATAAAAAAGAGTCAAATGTGAAGAGAAAATTGTTATCTTCGGCTAGCGAAAAATCAAAATTAATAAATGAAAAAAGGAAATCTATTTCAGAGGCTCTTGCAAGAATAAAAAAAAATGAATCCTAAAAAACGAAGTGAAATATTTGCCCTTTTAAAAAAATCTAACCCTAATGCAAAAACAGAGCTATCATATGATAGTCCATTTCAACTGCTTATAGCAGTAATTTTATCTGCTCAAGCAACTGACATCTCTGTAAACAAAGCTACCGAAAAATTATTCGATATTGCAAAAGATGCAAAAGAGCTATCTAGTCTCACAACATTAATTATCGAAGGTTATATAAATAATATTGGGCTATACAAAACCAAAGCTAAAAATATTTTATTGACTAGTCAGGTTATTAATGAAAAATATAATGGAAAAGTACCAAATGATAGAGCTATCCTAGAAAGCTTCCCGGGAGTAGGCAGAAAGACGGCAAACGTTATATTAAATACTATTTTTAATGCTCCTGTAATTGCAGTGGATACCCATATTTTTAGACTAGCAAATCGGATTAACCTTGCAGAGGGTAAAACACCACTTGAGGTTGAGACAAGACTTACTAGGTTGATGCCAAAAAATTACTTAATAGAGGCTCATCATTTACTTATTCTTCATGGAAGGTACGTTTGTAAAGCGAAAAGTCCAACCTGTACTGACTGTATCATCAGCGACTTGTGCGAGTACAAGAAAAAAACTAAAAAAGTTTTTCCATCCTAGAATCTAGCTCACCCATAATTTTTTCTCTTTCGTCATTTGAAATTGTTGTCCATTTCGAAATTTCATCTACAGTTCTAAAGCATCCGCTGCAAACCTCTTCATTGTTGTACTGACAAACACCAACACATGGAGAATTAATCTCTTTAATTTTATCATCAGCCATTATTTTAGGCGTCCATGGCAATGTTTATATTTTTTTTTGCTCCCACAAGGGCAAATGTCATTTCTTCCTACTTTTGGCTCAGAACTTCTATAAATAGTTTCTTTATCTGATTTTTTTGACTCATTATTTTTTTTATCAAGACTTTCTGTATCACTCTCATTTTTAACCTGCACCAACATAAGTACCCGAGTAATTTCAAAATTTATTGTATTAAGTAATTGTTCGAATAAAGAAAATGCTTCTTTTTTGAATTCTTGCTTAGGATCCTTTTGTCCATATGCCACCAAACCAACGCCCTGTCTCAATTGATCTAAAGTGGATAAATGCTCACGCCAATGGTGGTCGTATATTTGAAGTATGACTGACATTTCAAATTGATGAAGACCTTTTTCACCGGCCACTTTTTCTTTTTCTCGGTAATTACTTAGTCCCAATTTTTTTATTCTAGTCGCAATTTCTTCAATTTCTATATTTGGTTCTTTTTTTACCCAATCACTAACATCACATTCAATTAAATAATCTGCTTGCAATCTTTTTTTAAGTCCTGGTATATCCCATGATTCCTCAACACTCTCTAATGGAATATACTCGTACACAGTTTCCTCCATGACTTCTTCTAGTATTTTATTTACAGATTCTGTCAAATTATTACTGTCTAATATGTCATTACGATTCTCATAAATTACTTTTCTTTGGTTATTAGGGACGTCATCAAATTCTAAAAGTTGCTTCCTAATATCAAAATTCCTACCTTCAACTTTTCTCTGCGCTCCCTCAATAGATCGAGTTACCCAGTTATGCTCTATGGCTTCTCCCTTCGGCATATTCAATTTATCCATAACTGATGCAACGCGCTCAGAAGCAAAAATTCTTAGCAGGGAATCTTCTAATGATAAATAAAATGCACTAGACCCCGGGTCTCCTTGGCGACCAGACCGC
>Ga0209502_10001636_pt1 | contig 19923 bp, 18 predicted proteins | sample ArcticOcean_MG_C_10_FD_187442 | JGI IMG/M metagenome (GOLD analysis project Ga0209502, IMG submission 187442) | Marine microbial communities from western Arctic Ocean - ArcticOcean_MG_CB11_90 (SPAdes) (version 2) | ecosystem: Environmental > Aquatic > Marine > Oceanic | place: Arctic Ocean... | reverse complement strand
CTCAGCTGGATAGAGCACCTGCCTTCTAAGCAGGGGGTCGGAGGTTCGAATCCTCCAGAGCGCGCCACAGTAAAATATTCTTAGTTATAAAAAAGATAGATTGTTCACTAGATTTTGAGATTTTATCCCCCAAAATCTAGTTTGCACACACTTACTTCCTGTCCATCCTTTGTTAACATTAGTATATGCAAATCATAAATAATTTGTTTCATAAGGTGTACATAGGGTGTACACACCCCCACGACCTTATTGATACAGTTATAGGAACGAACTTAAAGTTAGGTGAAAGTTCCTTAAGGCTTTTTGGAAAAACAAAAGATGAGTACACCCCCAAAACCACATTGCCACTTGCATATACATATAACACCCAAGTTAGACACTCGGAGATGTCTACCTTTCATTTATCAACTCATATAAAGAGAAAGGACTATCCTTATGACTACAAGAATAACATTCAATAAAACCAATATAGAATCCATAGAGACACCACTTACGAGGTCTAGAGTATATTCTAATGAAGTGAAAGGGTTACAACTAGAAACCTTTAAATCTGGTACAAAAGTATTTAGATTAATTTATAAATTTAATAACTTTCAATATGTTTATACGATTGGTCAGTTTCCAACGATACAACCTAGATATGCACTTGAGAAAGCTAGAGAATTAAAACAGTTAGTCCATGAAGGAGTTAATCCTCAACAAGATAAATCTTTAGAAAGAAAAGAACCAACTTATAGAGACTATTTCCTTAATGATTATATCCCTTTAAAGATTTCTAATTACGAGGAATATAAAGATCTAAAAGTTTTTCTTGATGAAGGTACTTTGCCAGAAAACATTAATAGAATTAGGTATAATCAGAAAGTTAATAAGGGATTAGAAACCTTAGTTCAGAATTATAATTCAAAACTTAGAAATCATAGTTTCTGTAACAAGAGAATGAAAGATATATCACCTCTAGATATACAAAAGTTATTTTTAAATATTCCTGAAAAACAAACTGCTAATCAATTAATGAGACAGTTAAGAAATATTTTTGAGTTCTATAATTCCTCAGATAACCCTGTGAAAACTGCTCTTAGGATGTTTATTAAACTTCACATTAGTAAAGAGAGAATAAGAAAGGCTAACGATCAAGAATTAATAAAATTAGGTAAAGCTCTAGACAAGATCGAGAATGGTTACTTAATGGATAATGGTTTTTATTATCAACCACAAAAGATACAAGCAATTATTATAAGAGTTTGTTTATTTGAAGGAATGAGACCTAACGAAATCTATTCTATGAAGTGGGAAGAGATAGAAGGTTCAAGATATAGAACTTCTTCAAAGACAGGGGATATAGAAACTGAATTAACTTTCCATACCCTTAATGAACTAAAGAAGTTAGATAGAAATACTACTTATGTGTTTGAAGGGAGAAAGCCAAATTCACATATTAAATCAATTAGAAAAACTTGGCATAAAGCTTGTGAGTTAGCAAATATAACTGACCTTGAGCTTTATGATTTAAGAAAAACTTTCTCATCTAATGCTACTCAAATATTTGGTTTATTCGATAGTTCTAAATTAACTAATCACAAATCAATGAAGGTTGTAGAGAAACATTATTCACACTTGGATAGTGGAGAAACTAAACTCCGAAAGGATCAACTTAGCGATAAGTTTAATAACCTACTTAATGGTGGGGGGAAGGTCGTCAATATTGGCTGATAATTTAAAATACAAAAAAAAGGGTAGTGGTAAAGGCACTGCTACCCAAACTCATAAAGGGCTTACCTATCAGAGAACTAAGGAAGATACTTCACAAGATGAACTGAAGTACGATAAATATTTTAATTACTTTGGAGTTTTTAAGTATGTAAAGCAAATGAATACAGATGATTCACTTATTCAAAGTGAAGAGCAGCAAGTTCAAGAAAAGTCGTTAGATGATTTACTAACTACTGAACAAGTCGCAGAACAATATCCTATATATTCCTCAAACTCTTTGAGGTTTTATAGATCCATTAATAGAAGCACTTTTCCCTATATAAAGATTGGTAGAACAGTCAGATATAAGAGATCAGACATTGAAGACACCTTGAATAGTAAGAGGGTTTCAAATGCCTAATAAATTTTCCAAAGTAAAGCAGAAGATAAAAAAACTTAATGGCAGAAAAAGTCTTAGCTCATTTGTCCAAATTCCAAAGTATATGAAAGAAAGCTCTGGTTATAAGCACCTCGTATTGAATTGTACGGGGGCTTTAACTGTCTATATAGAATTAGCTGATAGATATAATGGAATAAATAATGGAGAGATTTCTTATTCTGTTAGAGAAGGTAAAGAAAGTCTTGGTTTAACACCCAATACTGTTGGAAAGTATTTGAGAGCTTTAGAGCACTATGGGTTTATCATTACAACTCAGAAGGGATGTTTCGATCTTAAAAAGCGTCATGCTTCTACATATGAGATTACTATGTTTGATATTTTCGGTAAGCATAATGCAAAAAAAAATTTTATGAACTACAAGCCAACACCAGAGGAGCTGAAATTATTTAAAGATAGAACTACGGTTATTCCAAATGAATATCAAAAGTCGGTATTAAATAATAATACCCATGGGTATCAAAAACCAATACCGAGATGAAGAAATGGACACTTCACGGTATCAAAAATTGATACCTAAATGATTATTTTTAAGCAAGTCACGGTATTAATTATCAATACACTTCTATATCTACCATATAGAAAGAATAACTTAGATGTTATAGATGGTATTTGCTCTAGATGCCCACTTCTAAAAGCTTTATAATTATTTAAATATGAAAAAACTCTTAATTATAAATAGTGAATGTTCTTAGAGATTTTCTTAGGCTCTGCAGCTATTTATGCAGCCAAAAGACTATTTTCTGATGATGAAGAAGATAAAAAAAATTTAGCTCTAAATCAATATTCTGAAATTATCTATACAAAAGAGTCAGACTTTAAATATAAAGAATTAAATTATTTAAAAAAAAAGATTTTAGCATGTGATAGCTACATACCCATCAAGCAGCAAAAAATATTAAAATCTGAATTCGAATTTTTAAAAAAAATAGAAGCTAAACTTAATTTTGAAATTGAAAAAGATGAGATAAAACTCAAATATGAAGAATTAGTTCATTTTTATGAAAACTTTGATAAAGAAATTCAATTTTCGCACGATAAATATACAAAAAATCAAATTAAAAAATTTAGTAGTATTTTCAATCATAATAAAAAACCTTATACATTTCTCCAATCAAGAGCAATTATTTCTGAAGAAGAAAATACATTAGTTGTAGCGGGAGCAGGTTCTGGAAAAACATCTACAATATTTGGTAAAATTTATTACAGCGTTAATGGTCCAGAAAAAATTAATCCAAAAGATATTCTTGTAATCACCTATACAAATGCAGTTAAAGAAGAGCTAAAAAATGAGCTTAATGATATTCCAGGAATTGAAATTCATACATTGCATTCTTTTGGATTTAAAATATTAAAAAAAAATCCAAATAATTTTTTAGATGATGTTATTGAATTTAATAAGTTTATTAATAAAAATCTTGAATATTTACTTAAAGATGAAAAATTTAAAAATAAAATTGAAAAATATTTTACAACTTATTTAGCACCATATAAAGATCGTTTTGATGAAGATTTTAAAAATTTAAATGATTATGTAAATTACATGCAAAAAGCAAATGTAAGAAGAACCTTGAACGATGAAAATGTAGCTAGTTTTGAAGAATTTGAAATTGCTAATTTTCTTAAACTTAAAGGTATTAAATATGAATATGAAAAAAATTATAAAATCAATACTTCTGGGGAGGATAGTAATGGAAAATGGCGTAAACAATATAAGCCAGATTTTTATTTAGTTGATTATGATATTTATATAGAACATTTTGCTATTAATAAAAATATGCAGTCCCCATCATGGATGGATCCAGGCTATGTAGAAGATATGGAATGGAAAAGAAATCTTCATGTTGAGCATAATACAAAACTAATAGAGACATTTTCTTATGAAAAAATGGAAGGAATTCTATTGTCTCAACTGGAGATGAAACTTATTTCAAATGGTGTGAAACTGATTAATCAAAGTCCAGATTTTCTTTTTAAAATTTTAAAAGAAAAAAAACTAGTTTCAAAATTGACTACATTAGTTAAATCTTTTTTAAGTCATTATAAGTCTAATGAACTCAGTATTAACGAATTAAAAAAAAGAGCTTCCAAAAGAGGCTTTTTAGATATGCTTAGATCAATGGCCTTTATAGAAATTTTTGAATTTTTATTTAATAAATACCAACAACAGTTGGCAAAAGAAATAGATTTTATTGATATGATTGTTGAAGCTAGAAAAAAAATACCAACATTAGATAAATTTAATTATAGATATATAATCATAGACGAGTATCAAGATATATCTTCTTCAACTTTTAAATTAATTAAAGAAATAAAAAATCACTCCATTAATTCAAAAATTTTTGCTGTTGGTGATGATTGGCAGTCTATATTTAAATTTTTAGGTAGTGATCTAAGTTATTTTAATGAATTTAAAGAATATTTAGGCGATACTGATGAAATACTTCTTAAAGATACTTTTAGATTTCATCAATCGCTGGCGGACATATCAACAAAATTTATAACGAAAAATAAAAATCAAAAATTAAAAGAAATTATAAGTCAAAATAAAATTACAATAAAAAAACCTATTAGAATTACAATGAATACTGCTTCTTATAGAAGTATATGTGATAGTTCTTTAGATAAAATTACTAGAGAATTAATGAGAGTATTAGAATTAAAAGTTCTACTTAAAGAACAAATAGAATATTTTCTTAAAATAAAGCCTGAATCATCTATATTTGTTTTATCTAGAAATAGAAGAAAAAAAAAACTTGCTATTGATGAATTTATTTCTGAAAATTATCCTAATAAAAAAATATTTTTTAAAACTATTCACGGTTCTAAAGGTCTAGAAGCTGATTTTGTAATTTTACTTGATGTTAAGTCAGGATATAATTCCTTCCCATCTGAGATTGAGGATGATCCTCTTTTAAAACTTGTAAATGATGAATCTCCTAGTGAGGGAATTAGCGATCCAGAGGAAAGAAGACTATTTTATGTTGCAATAACTCGAGCTAAATTAAAAGTCCATATAATTGCTGATGAATTTGAAAAATCATCTTTTATTGAAGAACTATCTAAATATGAAAATGTAAATGTTATTAAGGATATAGATATAAATATTCTTCCATGTGATCAATGTAAGTCGGGATCAATGATTTTACTTACAAATTCTAATGATAATTCAAAATTCTTTGCATGCTCTAATAGGCCTATATGTGATTATAAACTCAAGTATTCAGATGAGTCGCATAGTAAGTATTTAATTAATTTATCTAGTCCAAATGGACCTGAATATCCATCTATGAATAAGGAAGAACTTAACTTAAATTGATATATAATATAATTATAAAAGAGGAGCTTTGACGAGGAAAATATTAATAAATATCCAAAGATAATCAGAGATAGATATAAAAAAATTGTTAGAGATAAAGCAATTAAAAACTTTGAGAATAAACCTAAAATTCCAAATTTTGTATTGAAGTTATTTTAATAAAAGTTTGAAAAATAGCTTATTAATAAGCTTTAACTTATATTTTATAAGATCTATAAAATTATAACTAAAAATTATATATTTAAATGACTTTTGTTAAATAACTAGTTGAGTTACAATACTAGTATGAGCGATCCAATTATGAGCGATCCAATTATAAGTGATTCAATTATAAATGACCCTATTATAAATAACTCTATATTTTTTGAGGTAAGTCTTTTAATACTTTCTTCTTTGTCCCTACTTGGTCTTATTTTTGTAATTTATCTTTTTTTTAAACTTTCCGATAAAGTTGACAATGCAAAGTCTGATATTGCTTTTGCATTTAAAGATAAAAATCATATTGCTGTGTTAAAAGAAAATAGCGAAAAGGATTTAATCACCATAAAAGAAAATATTACCTCTTTTACAAAACAGCTCCAGGAATATCTTAATAATTCTTTGGGTAAAATTAGAGAAGATGGAAGAAAAACTTCTGAATTACTTGAAAATTTAAATTCAATTGTAGATAAAAAAGATAAAGACTTAGATCGTTTTAAGCAAGGATATGATTTAGTACGACTCCGTTCATTTGTTTTAAATATTATAGAAGCATTAGTTTTTTTACAAAATAGAAAATCAGATTTTACAGATGAAAAATTTTCTAGCTACATTAATGTTTATGAGAAGCAACTTTTAAGAATTTTAGATGATATAGGCATTCAATCATTTTCTCCAAAGATAGGAGAAATTGCTACTGAAGTAGAAGGTATCGAGGTAGTTGGGACGACACCTTTGTCAAATAAAGGAAAATCTAACTGTATTTCAGAAATCTTATTAAAGGGGTTTGTTATGAATTTCCAAGATGGAAGAAAAGAAGTATTAAAGACAGCTCAAGTAAATGTTTATAAATAAAAAGGAGATATATTTATGTCAAAAATCGTAGGGATTGATCTTGGAACAACATTCTCAGTTATTGCTTATTTAAATGATTTGGGAAAGCCAGAAATTGCACCAAATTTTGAAAATAATCAAAAAACTTTACCTTCTGTTGTCTATATTGACGGTCAAAGCAAAAAAGTTCAAGTAGGAGAGAAGGCTCTTAATGCTCTTGCTACTGAACCTGAAAAGGTTGTTACAGCAGTTAAAAAACATATGGAAAACGAATGCGTGTGGAGCATAAAAGAGGGAAAGTTTATTGATAAAAATACTTCTGATGTGGGGGATGATGAGTACACACCTGCACAGATATCATCATTAATTTTAAAAAAATTATCAGAATTTAATGAAGGAACAAATAAAGTTGTTGTTACTGTACCAGCAATGTTTGCTGAAAGTGCAAGAAGAGCAACTGCTGATGCAGTTAAAATTGCCGGTCTAGAACTTGTCGATACCATCAATGAACCAACGGCAGCACTTCTTTATTATGCTAGTATTCCTGATATTGATGTCTCAGGAAAAATTATGGTGTTTGATTTAGGTGGTGGAACATTTGATGTCTCAATTGCCGAAGTGAATAATAATAACATTGAAATTTTAACTTCTCGTGGGGATAAAAATCTTGGAGGGCATGATTTTGATACTTTTATTGTATCCGAGATGGCAAAGGGATATGAAAAAGAAAAAGGTAAAGCTCTATCAGCGCAAGATCAACGAAAACTTTTGCCTATTGCAGAAAAAATAAAAAAATCTCTTTCTTTTAAACAAAATACAACAGAGTTCATCGACGGACCTGATGGTCCATATGAATTTTCTATTACTCGTGAAAAGTTCAATGAATTAATCAGTTTAAAAGTTACTCAAATTAAAATGTTGCTAGAAGAGGCTTTAGATTCGAAAGAATTAAAATTAAAACCAGAAGATATTGATCAAATACTTTTAGTTGGTGGTAGCACAAGAATACCTGAAATTATAAATCTAATAACTAGCGTCATGGGGAAAGCTCCAGTAAAAGGAGTTAATGTTGATGAGGCTGTTGCTCTTGGTGCAGCTATACATGCTGGATTAAATACATCTTCATCGAATTTATCTGCATCTCAAAAAAAATCTCTTAAAGATGTTAAATTATCAGATGTTTGTAATCATTACTTTGGAACAGGAAAGCTTGAATGGGATGCAAAATTATCAAAACATTATGTTGTAAATGATGTATTAATACCTAGGGATACTAAGTTGCCATATTCCATTACAAAACCTTATTCTACTGCTTATGATGGTCAAGAGGCAATTGAATGTCAGGTAACTCAATCTGAGCATGAAGAAACAGATATGGAGTTTGTTAATATCATCAATGAAAATACAATATTATCACTTCCTCCAAACAGACCAGCTGGTCAGCCTATAGAAGTAACTTTTACTTATGACAAAAGTGGTCGCATGAATTGTGAATTCACAGATATTAATAGTGGAAAAAAAGAAATTGTTGAATTAAGACCTGGAAGTACATTGTCTCCTGAAGAAGCAGATCTTGACTTTAAGATTGAATAAATAATGGACGGAGGAGTACTTATTGTAATTATTATAATAGGTGTCTTTTTCATTTGGCCTATCCTAAAATCTAACACACAAAAAAAAGAAATTAATAAAGCCATATCTTCAGTTTCGGATTTAACAATTAATGTTAAGGTTGAAAAAATAAAAGATATCCAATGTTTAGTAATATATGCTAAAGGTTGGATTAACAGTAAAAGAAATCATTCTATCAGTGGTAGTATTACATTATCTCTTTTCGATATAACAGCAGATCCTGGTTCTCCTATTTTAACCTCAGCTGAAGGCTTTGGAGAGATTTCTTACCCTCACATTTTTGGACTAGCTAAAGAAATGGAATTATCACCAGACTCCTATTTTCCTGAATTATCTAAACTTTTTATTTTACCTCTAGATATCCTTGCATTTCCAATGAGAGGACATCGTAAGATTGAAGCAAAAGTAATTTACGGGACTCATGAATTAGAGATAGCACTTGGTGGAGTTAAGGATACCAAAACTGCAATTGGAGTTGCGACTTCGGTATTTGACTTTGAAGTTAAGGCAATTGGCTATAGGGAATTTGAAAAAAATGCAATTGATTTTGAGGAGTCAGCTATTCAGCTTGCTATGTTTACAGCAGCTATTGATGGATCATTAGATCAGAATGAGCTAGATGTTATCAAATCCTGGTGCCAGAAAAGATCATTTTTTATTGAAGACGAAGACGAGTCAGAAGATAAGAAAAAAAAACTAACTAACTTTATACAAAAAACTTATAAACAAGCAAAAGAACAAAAGTTGACGATGACTCAAATTATGTCAAGAATTAAAAAAGATTTATCAGAAGACCAACGATACAAGGTTGTTGAATTAATGTTAGATGTTATGGCGGCAGACTCTGTTTTAGATGAAAAAGAAAATGATCTTATTGAAAAAACAGTAAAATCACTCAACTTAGATTATAAAACTTTTAAAGCGATGAGAGATGCTAGACTTTCAAGACTTACTAAAATAAATGTAGCAGACGGTGGAGAAGAAAAGCTATTTGGCTTAGATGAAAGTATGTCTAATGATCAAAAATGTACAGAATTAAGAAAACAATATTCTAAATGGTCTGGTTTGACAGCTAGTAGCAATAAAGTAAAACGAGAACAAGCAAATAAGATGGTAGAGAAAATTGCAAAACTTCGTCAAAACCTTAACTGTTAGTCACTTATTTAAATTACTTTTATTTATTTTTTTATCCAATTCAGCAACTGCTAATGAAATAATAAAAAAAGAATATTCTAATGCTAGCTGCTTACAGTTATTAAACTTTAGAGAATGCACATTTAAAGATGGTTCAATTATTATAGGAAATATAGATGATCAAGGTAAGTGGAATAAAAATATAAAAGACATTAAAAAAAATAATCTTGTTTCTTATCTCTATTATAGAAGCGGCGCTATCGCCTATGGAGTTATTAGTTATGATAACGGTTACTATGTTGGTGATCTTGATTCCAATGCTAAACATTTTGGATTCGGTAGCTACTATTTCAACAACGGAGATAAATACTCTTTTCAAGATTGGCAGAATGAAATAAAAACAGGATATATTGAATACTCTAATGGAAAAAAAGAAATTGGGAAATTCGATAAAAAATTAAATTTATTAAGATCCGTACCTTTATCTAGCAATTTTCAAATAAAGCTTAATAATATGGAGCTACTTGCACAAAATGTAAAGTTTGATTTTAAAAAAAAATACAGTAAATTTCTTATCAAAAAAAAAAAATATCAATCTAATCAATCTAATAAATCTTCCAATAATATTTCTAACATAAATAAGCTTGAAGCATATCAAAATCAAATTATTTATATTTCAATTGGTATCATATTTTTTATTTTTGCTTTTTTATGGAAACATGGAAATTCTTCAAATAAAACAAAAATTAATGTTACTGAGAATAAAACAAAAAAAAATAAAAAAGATGTTGTTTTTTTGGATGAGAAAAATCGATACAGAGATTTGTCTTTAGCTGACTCTAAAAAATTATTTTCCTATGGTGTCAAAGAATTTATGTCTGTTCCTGAAGCATTCAAACAACTTCGGTCTGAATATTTTAAGTGGTCTACAGTCTCAAATAATCGACAAATTTTAAAAAAAGTACAAGCTCAAAAAAATATGAATAAAATAATTGAATTACGAAAAAAATTAGAATGTTAACAAATTTCATTAATACTATTAAATATTCTAAAGATGACCCTATGAACTATGATATTAAAATTGAACCCAGTAATGATATAGATTACAACTCTAATCCTGATGCATACTTACTAACAACCTCAATGCAGATCAAAAATGATCTATTTCCTAAAATTTATCAGTCAATCAATGAAGTTAAAGAAATCCTTCAATTAGATGATATTTATAATTTCTATGTTAATCCAGATAACTCAAGCGCTAATGCTTATTGTAAAGTAATGCCTCGTTCCGATAGGGCAGATATTATCTTTACTTCTCGACTTATTGAACTTCTCGATGTCAATGAATTAAAATTTATTGTAGCGCATGAAATAGCTCACCATCAATATCAGCATTATTTATATCCCAATCCAAAAGATGCAGATAACCAACTTAGATATTTCAACTTAATCAATCTACAAAAAAATGCAGAAATTTCATCTGATCGATTAGGTTTTACCGTTTTAGGTGATCTTGAACAGACAATGAGAGCAATGATTAAAATTTCAAGTGGTCTCTCTTCTGAGCACATAAAATATAATTTTGATAATTTTATGAATCAATTAGATGATTTAAAAAAACTAGAGACTAATCCTTATTTAATGAATTCCTCCCATCCTTCTATTTTTACCAGAGCTCAAGCTGTCTTGTGGTACTCTCAATCAAATGAATTTACTAATTATAATAATAACTTCAATAAAGGTCTCTATGATTTACATGAAGTAGATCTCCTTATCGATAATGCTATTACGGATTTAATATCCAAAGACCAAGATCAGGTATTTGGCGATAGATCTAGAACCTGTCTATTTTGGTGCATGGTATATTTAATTTTAGTTGATAAAAAATTTACAAAAACTGAACAAGAATACTTATCATCAATTTTTTCTAATCAAAAAGTCATTAGTTTAAAAAGTTTTTTAATTAATGCCAGTTCAGATGAGATAGAAAAGAGAATGAAATCAGAATTACATCGATCAATAGATCTACCTAAAGCGAAAAAAAATGAAATTAAAGATAAATTAAAAGAGTATATTGAAAGGTTTTCATCCGATAATAATTTGATTTTAGTGAAAGCATATGGCAAAATTTTGGGTATATTAGAATAAATATGATTGGAATTAATGAATATATGGCAAAATACACTGAGGCTTCTTTGGAGGATATTAGGAAAACAACTATGAGGAGCGGTTTTACAGATGATGAATTGCAAAAATTAATGAATTTTAAAGAAAGAGATATAGGATCACAAAGAGAAGTCTTGTTTCACCCACTAATGGAAAATCAAACAAAGGATTTTTTAAAAGATGGTTTATTGATGCTTAAACTTTCATATTTAAATCTAAGTGTACTCTATGTAAAAATTCATGCAGGCAAAGGTTTTTTTGGAGATAAATATACATACAATATATATTTTGATGATTCAATTTTAGGAAAAACTTGGAGTCCTGGTCCTGTTTTTAAATCTTATTTATTAGCTATTACAGCTTTAAATAATATATTTAGAGATGAAGGCCTTTGACATGAAAAATCTTAATAAATACCCAAAAATAATCAGAGATAAATATAAAAAAATTGTTAGAGATAAGGCAATTAAAAATTTTGAACACGAACTCAAGCTTAGACAAAAAAAAGTCTCTGATTTTAGTGATGATGAGATTGAGGTTTTAATAGCCGAAGAAGAAAGAAAAATAATAGCTATGCATAAGTCCTCCTCTTATAGAGGTATTTTTGCTATCTTGACTTTGGGTTGGTTTATTTGATCTCTAATCTTTTTAAGATTAGTTTTTTTTTAGTTATTATTAAATGGATTAAGCCAAGATTTAAGTCTCTTTTATGGTCTTCTATTTCTCTAATAATAGTCCTTTATCTTCATAGTGAGTATGTATCTTGGGCGCTAGCATCAGAGAATAAAGAGTACCTCGGATTTTCTTATGTAGTTAAGAATATTATTATTTTTGTACTTCTTATTCTTTTATTATTCTTTTTAACTAAGAATTTTAACAATAAAAATAGTGACACTTTAGAATATATAAAAGAAAGAGAGAGAATTAGAAATAACGCAGATACTGCTATTAATCAAAATCCCCATGATGGAATTATAGAGAAATTAAGAAATAAAGAAAAATTAGAAACGAGATCAGAGAAAATACTTAATAAAAATAAATGAAAAAAATCATAATCCTATAGATGAATGAATAAAAAAATAAATCAAAAAAAATATCTAGAAGCATTAAACTTTGCATTTAAACTTCATTCAAAACAATTCAGAAAAGGAACTAAAATTCCTTATTTCTTTCATTTGTCTTCAGTAAGTAATCATGTCATTGAAAATGGTGGAAATACAGACGAAGCAATAGCAGGTCTTTTACATGACGCTGTTGAAGACCAGGGTGGCGAGAAAACGCTTAAATTAATTAAAAAGAAATTTGGAAATAAAGTTGCAAAAATAGTTGAAGATTGCACTGACACAAAAATAATTCCGAAACCACCATGGTTTGAAAGAAAAAATAAATATATATTAGATTTAAGAAAAAAATCTCAATCATCATTATTAGTTTCTATATGTGATAAAACTCATAACGCTTCATGTATCAATAATGATTACTATCGTGTTGGTGAAAAAATATGGAAGCGATTTTCAGTAAATAAAAAACAAGTCTGTTGGTATTATGAAAGTTTAGGAAAATGTTATTATAAAAACCTTAAAGATCACAAGGTTTTAAAACAAAATTTCAAAAAATTAATTCTAGAGATGAAATTAATCTCAAAAAAACGATAACAATATAAATGAAAAAATTATTTATTGTATTTTTCATACTAGCCATACCATTATCTTCCTTTGCAAAAATTGAATTAAGACAACAAAACGAATTATTTTGTTATGATGGAGATACTTGTTATGTCAATGTCTGGTACTTAAGTAATCCAAGTCCAAAGCAAGAAAAAATAAGACTCCTTAATTTAGATACTCCCGAGATCTCAAAACCTAAATGTGAAAAAGAAAAAGAACTAGCTTACAAAGCCAGAGATTTTATCAATAACCTTATAATCAATTCAAAAGAAATTAAAATAATTACAAATTATGATAGAGGGTCTTACGGGAGAATACTGGCTGACATAGAGATAGATCAGCTCAATGTTTCTGAGTTATTAATTAAAAATAACTTAGGGGTTATTTATGATAAAAATAATAAAAAAAATTGGTGTAATAAAGATAAATGATTGATGATTTCTTTCTATGGTGTGTATGGGTATTAGAAGTCATAGGGGATGTAACGGGAATAGGCTATGAACTAGCCAATATTGTTATCTTTGTAATTTTACAACCTGCATTGATATTGTTATTCTTTATACTCTGGAGAAGAGAAAAGAATAAAAAGAAATGAAAAAATTCTTAATCTTATTGTTGTTAGTTTCTAGTTTGCTAATCTAGGGTAATGATCGAGAACTTAATTTTACTAATAATAATTACTACTATTTCAAATATAGCGATAAGTCGTTTTAAAAAATCAAGTAAATCTCAAAAACATGGATTTGCCAATCAAAGAGAAAAAAGAATTATGTATAATTGTTTCAAGCATGATTTTAAATAAATGAAAACCTTCCTAGCTTTATTATTAGTTCCTAGTTTGAGTTGGGGTAAGATTATTCCTCTATCTTGTAATCAATTCTTTTTATTCAAGGACCACCTCAAATTTAAAAATTTAGAGTTTATTTTTGCTCCCAGAAATGATGAAATTGTAATTAAAATCGATTAAACCTAGATATTAAAACGCCATAAATATAGTCATAAAATTAATATTAATTCTATGAATATATTTATAAGGATTTTATTAATTAATATATTAGAGTATAAAAGTAGAGGGTTTAATGGTTACAGCTGAAGGTTTTGAAAAGTCCAGAAAAGACAAAAAGGAGAAATCTTTTACCAAAGCTGAACAAATTAGCTTAAAAAACACTCTTAATGAACTCAGACTCAAACTACTAAATTTAACAGCGCGCAATCCACTAATTAATTTTAGACACAAAGAAACAAACAAAAATCAAATTAGGTTTATTGATGAAATCATCGATATTATGTTTGAAAAACTTTACCTTAAATCCCAAAACTTAGAGTTTCTCTCTCTAAGTGAACCGGACTTTAATCCTGCAGATGAAAAAATTGAAAAATTTATAAATGAATTAGAAATTGCTAAACAAAGCGATGAAGATTACTTAAAAGAGATGGAATTGCTTCCAGAGGATGATGATGGACTTTCTAAGAAATCACAAGAAATCCTGAGAAGATTAAAAGACAAAGTTAGAGATACCTTAGGAATGGAAAAAAGAAAACATCCTGACCTGATGTCCAAAAAAGAATACGCAAAGTTAAAAGATAAATTAAATCCTGATTATAATCTTCCTACGATTGAAGAAGGTCAAAAAATACCTAAAAAATGGTATGATCAAAAAATACAAACACTTTTATTTCCTGAAGAATTAGTAAAAAATTTAGAAACTATTAATAGAAAATATCGAGAAAGTTTATCTGAAAAAGGGATAAATACACTTTATATAGTCTTTGGTTTTCTTGAGTGGTACGAAAGTGAAAACTCAGATCGAAAATTGCTCTCTCCTATTATTATATTACCTATAGATATAAAAAGAAATAAAACAGGTAAAAAAAATTTATTTATATCCGCTACAGGCGATAATCCAGTTTTAAATCTAACTTTAATAGAAAGACTTAAAAGGGATTTCGACTTAAACTTACCAAGTTTTGATGAAGAGTCACAATCCATTGAAGAATATTTAAATAAATTTCAAGATAAAATTAAAAATAAAGATCATTGGTCAGTTAAAAAATTTATCACTATTGGTCACTTTAATTACATGAACATTAGCGTTTATAATGATTTAAACCCAGATCAATGGAAAAACCCAAGTCAACTCCTAGAAAACGAAGTTCTTCATGAAATAATTTTTGGTAAGGATGGAGAAGGCATTGGCAGCAATGAAGATTACAATATTGACAGTGATAATATTAAAAAAATAACTCCCTTTGTAGTGTCTGATGCAGATGCTTCTCAACATAGTGCTATAGTTGATATCTGTAAGAGTGAAAATATGGCTCTAAAAGGCCCACCAGGAACTGGTAAATCCCAAACAATTACCAATGCAATAGGTGCATGTTTAGCGCAAGGAAAAAAAGTACTTTTTATATCCGCTAAATCTGCAGCTTTGGATGTAGTTTATGCAAGATTAAGACAAGTCGGATTAGAGGAATTTTGTTTAAAACTTCATGGTATCAGTGCCAGAAAGAAGGAATTTTTAGATACTATAAAAAAAAGATTAGACTTAAAACTAAAACGAGATAGCCAGGATTTTAAAGCTATTGCACTTAAACATGAAAAAATAAAAAATAAATTAAATAATTATGCAGACTTAATGAATTCTCAATATGGGGAAATAAAGAAATCAATACATCAGATTATATGGTTAGCATTAAAATATGAAAAGATTATCAACAATCTGGAATTAAAAAAAATAAAAATAAAAGATATCCATAAAATTTCACAACCCGATCTAGATGATATGTGTAAAGATATTGAGGGAGCTCAAAGTATTATATTAAACATCAATAAAAAATTTGGGAATATTTCACAACACCCATTTTTTCTATTTAACAACTTCGATCTATCTCGATTTGAAATAGATGAATATTTTGAAGATATATCTTTATTTTTAAAACAAATGGAAGAAATTAAGCAGAACATAGACGATTTAAAAATAAATTTCAATTTTCAAAAAGCTGATTACTTTATTTCTAAGTCAAGTTTTGAAAAAATATCTAGCGCTATTTTAAGTTTAGAAACAGATATAAATATTCATGATCAGGCTTTAAAAAATCATAACAATGAGATTATTTATTCAGAAGTCTTAAATACACTAAATCAAACAGAAAAGTGTCTTAAAAATTTAGAGCAAGATAAATACAATAATCTAATTAAAAATTTAGAGATTTCTGAGATTAATAACTTAATGGATAATATTGTTACTTTTGAAGAGATAAAGCAATCTGACTTAGGGTATCTAAGTATTGTTGATCAAACTGGTGTTGAGCAATTTTTTACAAATAGATCTTCTGACTTAATAAGTGTAACTAATTTTTTCTCTGAAATTCAAAAAGATTTAGATATTAATTTTGATTTTAACAGCAACAATTTATCTAAAATTAACAAACTAACTAGTATAACAAAATTATATGATGATAAATTTTTGATATTTAAGAATAAACATAATTTCCAATTAGAAAGTCTTAGTTTTATTGAATCAATTTTATCTAGTTTAGTGAAAATTCAGGCTAAAATTGACAAACTTTCCATTCAAATCGATATTAATTTTGATTTATCTATGAATGAATTAAAAAATTATGTTACGAAAATTAATCAATCAAACTGGCTAAACAAATTATTTGGTGATACAAAGCAAGCCTTTTTATTTTATGAAAAAATAAACAAAACATCTGAAAAAATTAATAACAAAACCTATATAGGTAAAACTCTAAATGAATATTTAGATCTTTTAAAAGCTATTAATGTCTTTAATATTTCTGACCCTGCTACTGCCTTAGATATTAATTTTCAATTAATTTTTAAAAATATTAAGGAACTCAATACCTACAAAAATATTTTAAGTATAATTAACGAAGAATTAGTAAATAGTACTCAAATAGAAAATTCATTTAGAGATTTCTTTTTTAAGAAAGATAATAACTCTCTTCTTTTAATTAAAAAAAAATTTCAAGGATTTGATTTTAGTAAATATGACTTAACTCAGGAAATTAATTTTCAGGAAAAACTACAAAACGAGAACTCTTTTAAAGATAAAAGTTTATCTTTTATATATCTCTTTAACAATGCCATTGGTAACCATCATTTAAAATTCAATGATTTAGTTAGCTTTAAGTATAGTCTTCAAAATAAAATTCAAATTGATAATATTTTTATTGAAAATACAAATGTTCTAGATGATTATGAAATTACAATTAACTCTAAATCAACTTTCATAAATGAATTAATTCCATCTATAGAACTATATGCAAATTTACAAAAGATCTTTATTGAAAATATTGATGAAAAAAATATTTATAATTCTTTAAATCTTGGTAATGGCATTGATAAAATAAATAATATTAAAAATATATTTAAAAATGTAAAAATATCTCTTGATGAAAATTTTGTTTTATTAAAAAGTATTATCAAGAATTTTGACTGTGATCTTTCCTCTCTAGTGTCTGATAAATTAGAAGACTCAGAATTTAGTAAATTAATAGGCGTTCTTTCTCATTTTGATGAAAATAAAGATGAAATATTTGAATTTTTTGATTATCTGAAAGTAAAACAAAATAAAGAAGGATCTAATATTATTGAATTTTTTGAAGTAATTGAAAAAAATCACAAATTGACTAATCAATTAAACAATTCTTTCCTTTATGTATTTTACAACTCACTTGTTAAAGAGATTTACACAAAGTACCCAGAATTGAAAACTATCTCTGGTACAGATATTCAGACCAACTCCAATAAATTTAAAGACTTAGATATTGAAATTAATAATTTACATGCAAAAGATTTAATTAGAACTCTCAAAAGTATCATTCCAGAAAAAGGCATAAGCTACGGGAATAAAAGAGATCTTACTGAAATGGGGCTTATCAAACATTTAGTTGAAAGCGAAAATCCCAGAATACCTTCTATCCGTAATATTATGGAGAGAGCAGGTAATGCTATTACTGACCTGAAGCCTTGTTTTATGATGTCCCCTTACTCTGTTGCTCAGTTCTTAAGAAATAGTAAATTTCAATTTGATGTCATTTTTATTGATGAAGCATCTCAGTTGCAGCCCCAGCTAGCTATTGGTGCAATAGCAAGATGTAAGCAAGCAGTAATTATGGGAGATCCCATGCAGCTACCTCCAACAGAATTTTTTGAAAGAGATGTAGAATTAGATGAAAATGAGGAAATTGAAAGAGTAGATGAAAAATCAATACTTGATCAGGCACTTACGAGATTTCGAACAAGAAGAGAATTAAAATGGCATTATCGATCAAAAGATGAAAGTTTGATTGCTTTTTCTAATAAGGAATTTTATGAAAATAAACTTGTTATATTTCCCTCACCTAATTTAGATAAAAATATTTCAGGGATTAATATCGAATACATACAGGCAACCTACAAGGGCAGGCAGAATGTTGAAGAGGCTAAGCTAATTGTTCAAAGATCAGTTGAGTATTGTAAAAAGAATCCTAAAAAAAGTGCACTTATAGCAACAATGAATCTGCAACAAAAAAATCTAATTGAAGATTTAATAAATAAAGAATTAACTAATGATCAAGACTTCCAAGATTACTATGCTAAATGGGAGGAAGGTCTAGAACCGTTTGTTGTAAAAAATTTAGAGTCCGTCCAAGGAGATGAGAGAGACTGTGTCTTTATTTCAACATTGTTTGGGCCTCAAGAAATTGGATTACCTGTAATGCAACATTTTGGTCCAATTAATTCTAAAACTGGACATCGAAGATTAAATGTTTTATTTACTCGAGCTAAAGAGAAGGTTCATATAGTAACTTCCCTAAAAACTAGTGATATTAGAGCCGATGATGATGCCACGGTTGGAAAAAACTCATATGGAAGAAAAGTACTAAAAAAATACTTAGAATTTGCTCATACGGGTAAACTTTATGGGGGTGATGACACAGATCGAGAGAGTGGTAGTGAATTCCAAGATCATATAGCTCATGTCCTCAAACAAAAAGGATATGAAGTTAAACAAGAAATTGGTGTAGCTGGATATTTTATTGATATTGGCATAAAACACCCATCCTTTCCTTATGGATACTTGCTGGGAGTAGAGGCAGATGGAGCAACTTACCATTCAAGTAAATCAGCAAGAGATAGAGATCGACTTCGCCAACAGGTCTTGGAAGGTTTAGGTTGGACATTATATAGAGTATGGTCGACTGATTGGTATAACCATCAAGACAATGAAACCGAAAAACTTGTTAATTTTATTGAACAACAGGCAGAATTAAAAAAACAAGAAATTACTCACTAATTATAAATTAATTTTTTATTTTTATATTTCAATGCAACTATAATTTATAGTCAAAGTATGGCTTAACTTATTTCTTTTTAATTTTAAAACTCAATGTATCAATTAAAAATTGTAGGTAATATTTAAATGCTAGAATTATTGATAAGTATGGTGCTCTGATTAATCAATTTTGTCCATAAGGTATTGAAATTAATTACAATTAATTTAATCTGATTATAGCACCGATTTACATACACAATATTGCGGGTGCTTTATAAATGCAGCTAAAACGGTGAATCTTAAATTCCCCTATTAGTTGCCATATCTTAACCAAAGGAGGTTAGAAATGGTAAAAATTGTAAAGTCTACAATTGTTAGAAGGCCAGAGGATTTAGTCAAACTTAAGTACAATACAGGAATAATTTTGGGTAGAAATATCAGACCCATAAAAAATAGAAAGGTGCTTAAAGATGTTAAAATCACAAAATAGTTTAATTCTAAATAGCATGACTATTTGTAAGGAGACAAACGATGCCAATT
>Ga0209502_10001633_pt1 | contig 19941 bp, 18 predicted proteins | sample ArcticOcean_MG_C_10_FD_187442 | JGI IMG/M metagenome (GOLD analysis project Ga0209502, IMG submission 187442) | Marine microbial communities from western Arctic Ocean - ArcticOcean_MG_CB11_90 (SPAdes) (version 2) | ecosystem: Environmental > Aquatic > Marine > Oceanic | place: Arctic Ocean... | reverse complement strand
AGTGAGCATGCCCGAGCGGGTGGTGGCGCCGACGAGGGTGAATTTGGGAAGCTGAAGCTGGATGGAGCGAGCGGAAGGTCCTGAGTCGATGATGATATCCAGTCGGAAGTCTTCCATGGCTGGGTAAAGATATTCCTCGATGGCCGGGTGAAGACGGTGGATTTCGTCGATGAACAATATATCGCCACGCTGGAGATTGGTCAGGATACCCGCAAGATCGCCCGCTTTTTCAATCTGGGGGCCTGACGTGGTGTGGAGTGTGGAGCCCACGGCGGTGGAAACAATATTGGCCAGAGTCGTTTTTCCCAAACCTGGAGGGCCGGAGAGAAGAATGTGTTCAAGGACGTCATCGCGCTTCTTGGCTGCTTCCACCATAAGCATCAGGCGTTCGGTGACCTTTTCTTGGCCGTGGAAGTCATCGAAACCGGGAGGGCGCAGAGTGAGATCGAGCGGAGTCTCGGGAGCGTTGACCGTTTCTTGAAAGTAGGATTCTGACATTGAGCGACATTGCCAATCGGCGTAAGAGAGTGAACCATGAAGCTTTTCTTTTGAACACCGATTTTTTCTTAGGAATGGGCTTTACATGGGGAAGGTGAAGACTAGTCTGCGCGCTCGCACAAACCTACGGTTTTTATGAAAGTTCTTTCTTCCCTCGCCTCCGCCAAGCGCCGCCACGTAGACTGTCAAGTAGTCAAACGTAAAGGAACCCTTTACGTGATCAACAAACGAACCCTCGTTTCAAAGCCCGTCAAGGTGCTACTAAGGGGACCAAGATGTCTAAGAAAGGCGTCAGCTAGTCGGTTCACGATCATTTTTTAAAGGCGATTCCGAAGTGGAGTCGCTTTTTTTTGGTTCGATTACTCGGCCAACTGCTGGAGTGCCCAGCCGGCGGCGAGGTTACCAAAGGTTGCGGTAAGATGGGTGGCTGCGCCATAGCCAGCGTCACATCTGATTCCGCCGGTATGATTTTCAGGGCGCTCTGTGGAGGTGGAGCCATCACACTGCGCAAACAAGCGCTCTTCCGGGGAAAAGACGGCGGGAATGCCAAACTTGCCTCCCTTTTTAGTCGCTTGAGGGAAGCGATAGCGGCCGCGCAGTTGTCTGCGAACTCCATTGAGTAGCGAGTCACCGTGGACTCTCGATAAGTCATCGATTTGAACTTTTGAGGCATCGATTTTCCCTCCGGCTGCTCCGCTGGTAATAACGGGGATCCCAAGGTCCCTGCAGGTCGCGAGAAGGTGAATCTTGGAGCGGCTACTATCGATGGCGTCGATCACAAGATTAGGTTTTTTCTCTGTCAAAATCGCGTTGGCATTTTCTTCGCCATAGAAACAATGATGTTCGATTAGGGTGGCTTCTGGATTGATTGCGCCGACTCGCTCGGTAAGAGCAGTGGTTTTTGATTGGCCCACCGTGTGGGTGAGGGCGTGGATATGGCGATTGACGTTTGTTTGGCAGACGTCATCGAGGTCAACGAGAGAAAAGGTGCCCACGCCAGAGCGGGCGAGGGCCTCGACGACCCATGACCCGACGCCGCCGAGACCGATGATCATGACATGGCTGTGGGAAAATTTCTCCAAAGCGGAAATTCCATAGAGGCGGGCGATTCCACCAAAGCGGGTGAGGAAGTCATCAGTCACGGCCCTTGAAGACATCATTTTCGGCTGAGAGACAAGTTCATTGATCCATCAATCCTCTTCCGCTATTCATTTTAAGCATGGCTGTCGCAGAGGAAGTTAACCCCAAACGGAATTACGTTCGCCAATTTTCGGTAATGTTGCCGAATCGAGTGGGGGCCTTCAGTTCGCTGGCCAGATTGCTTGATCGTCGGAAGATCAATGTTATCGGTCTGTCGGTTCAGGATTCGCGTGATGCCACGGTGGCACGCCTCATCCTGAGTGATCCCGATGCCGCCGAGGAGCTTCTTATGGAGCAGGGAATTGCGTTCACGCTTTCCGAGCTTGTGGTGATCCGAATGCTGGAATCGGGCGAGGGACTCAAGAAATGTCTCATGACGCTCTATGAGGCTGAGACAAATCTCGATTACGCCTTTTCGCTGATGACGCAACACCAAGGCCGCTCACTACTGGCGCTGCATTTGGAGGATCTTGAGTTTGGGGCTTCCGTGCTTAATCAGGCGGGATTCACGGTCGTTTACGAAAATGAACTTCTTCGTTAGAAATTTAGCTCAATGAACGTATGAAATTTTCCTTCAAAACTTTTATGACTGAAAACATACAACCTAATCGCCGGAAGCTCCTGAAAACAGGGGGCGCTCTCGCCGCCACTCTTCCTTTCTCCAGTTTCGCGCAAGCGGGCGGGAGCGACGAGATCAAAGTCGCTGTCATCGGCGCCGGTGGCCGAGGCCAAGGGGCCGCCACTCAGACTCTTAATGCCGGAGGTACTAAAATAGTCGCGGTGGCGGATGCCTTTCGTGACAATGCCGAGCGTGCTGTGGCGGGACTTAAGGAGCGGTTTAAAGAGCGGGTCGATGTGCCTGCAGAGCGGATTTTTGATGGGTTTGATGGCTATCGGGCGGCGATCGACGCGGCCGAGGTTGTTATTTTGGCCACCACTCCGGGTTTCCGTCCCGAGCATTTCGAATATGCGGTAGAGCAAGGAAAGCACGTGTTCATGGAGAAGCCTGTTGCGGTCGATGCTCCGGGAATCCGTAGGGTTCTTGCGGCTGCCAAGAAAGCCGACGAGAAGAATCTCAAAGTGGTGTGTGGACTTCAGCGTCGTTACCAAAACAGTTACATCGAAACTCTGGAGCAAATTAAGAGCGGTGTCATCGGGGAGATCACCTCAGCACAGGTATACTGGAATGGTGGGGGAGTTTGGGTTCGTAAGCGCGCCGAGGGAATGACTGAGATGGAGTATCAGATGCGCAACTGGTATTACTTTAACTGGCTGTGCGGTGATCACATCGTGGAACAGCATGTTCATAACCTTGATGTGATGAACTGGTTTAAAGGTGGACCTCCCATGAAAGCCCAAGGGATGGGTGGGCGCCAAGTCCGGATTGGACCGGAAACCGGGGAAATTTTTGACCACCACTACGTCGAGTATACCTATGCCGATGGAACCGTCATGAACTCCCAGTGTCGTCACCAGCGTGGTGCGATGAATCGGGTGACTGAGGTCATTGGGGCACAGAATGGTCGAGCGATGCCGGGGCGCATTCTTGATATGAACGGGAAGACGATTTGGCGCTTCAAAGGGGAAAATAATGACCCTTACCAGACTGAGCACGATGTTCTTTACAAGCACATCCGTGAGGACAAGCCGATCAACAACGCTTATTATACCGCAGCGAGCACAATGACAGCGATCTTAGGGCGTATGGTGACCTATTCAGGGAAGGAGATTAAGTATGATGATGCTCTTGCCAATGGCCTTAGCACGATGCCGAAAACCCTTGGCTGGGATGCTGATCCAGGACCAAAGCCTGGTCCCGATGGACTCTATCCTGCACCTATCCCTGGGAAGCATCAGGTGATGTAAAGATCGCTCCACAGCTTATTCACAAAAGGCCCGCTTGGTTTTATCCGGTGGGCCTTTTTCTCTGTGAGTGACTGTGAATAAGACGCAGATAAACGTTTGATTCTAAGCTAAACCACTGAGTCTAGAATGGCTTGTAGATCGCCAAGTAGGCGGCGACGCCACCGAGGACGATCATGAGGATCCACGCTTGGCCCACTGGAATGAGGCGTCTTTTAAGAACGACAATCATTCCACCCATCAAGGCCCAGATGATGATTTTAGCGATCAACCAGATTGGAAAGCCTAAGCCCAACTTAGCTTGGAGACCGAATCCACTTACAAAAAGTGCCAGAAGAGAAATACCATGGATCATACCGTAAATACCTAAGGTTGCAGGCTTGCGCACGTCTGCTCCGATTAGGCCACCCATGGCAGAAAAGAGGCCCATGAGGCCAACGATGTGGATAATCTTGTAAACTAGGTAGTCCATGGTGAATTAGGCAGTGGCTTTAAAGTGCGGAATGGCAGAGAGCAGGCGTTTGGTATACTCGTCTTTCGGATTGTGGAAGACTTCTTCTCCATTTCCGTATTCTACGATTTTTCCGCCATACATGACTGCTATTTCGTCAGCGATGTAGCGCACAACCGATAGGTCATGCGAGATGAAAATCATAGTCAGTCCAAGATCGTTCCGGAGATCCAGAAGTAGATTGAGTATTTGGGACTGGATGGAGACGTCGAGAGCGGAGACGGGCTCATCGGCGATGATGAGTTTGGGCTCGGGGGCGAGGGCGCGGGCGATCGCGATGCGCTGGCGCTGACCGCCGGAAAATTCGTGGGGATATTTTCGCATGTAGCGAGAATCCAGGCCGACGGTAGCCATGAGCTGGCTCACTTTTTGTGTGAGAGTAGGACGATCCTTTTTTAGGTTCGGGTGGCGCTGGCAAATGGCCTCAGCGAGTGTCGAATAGACGGTCATGCGCGGGTTGAGGGACGCATAGGGATCTTGAAAGATCATCTGAAAATCGAGACGGCGCATGCGGACTTCGTTACGTTGAAGATCGGTGAGGTTTTCCCCATCCAGAATGACCGTCCCGCTGGTGGCAGGTTGCAGCTGCATCACGGTGCGTGATAGAGTGGATTTACCACACCCAGACTCGCCGACCAAACCGAGGATCGATCCTTTTTCAACTTTCAATGTGACTCCGTCGACTGCTTTGATGACATCGCTCGTCGAGGAAAAGAGACCACTTCCCGGGACGGGGAAGTGAGTTTTTAAGTCATGAAGTTCGAGGAAAGCCACAACGCAAAAATAGGAGGATTGTCGATAATGACAAGCGAAGATAGTATGGTCTTACCTTGAGGCTTTGGCAGCTTCTTCGAGTGCCTTCAGAGCTTCCTCGGGACCAAAAACTTCGGGCATGACGATAACAGGAGCATTGGGATCAGCTGGGGCGATCACGTTGACGGGAAGAGCAACGCGGCCGTAACGAGGGAAATCGTCACTGATCGTTTGAAGGCGTTTTGTATTATCGGCTTTAATGAGAAGAACGTTGAGTTCTTTTAGCTTGGCGAGGATTTCTTTGTTTGAGAACACACGGCTCTCATTCACTTTACAAGTTGCTCACCAATCGGCGGTGTAATCTAGCCAAATGATTCGCCCTTTCGGTCGAGAAATCTCCATAATACCGGGATACCATTCGTGCCAGGCGAGACCCTGTTTTGGTGGCTTTGCGGTGGAGTAAGCCCAAGCAAGACCTCCGAAGGTCATGAGGCCGGCAAGGCCGTATCCCGTGACGAGACGTTTGGTCTTCGCCATTGTTGGCGTGCCGTAACGGCCGTAAAGGTAAACTCCCAATCCGATCAGACAGAGGGCGAAGAGGAAGATGTTGAAGTGATCTTCTCCAACGATTTTGAGGTAGCCTTTCATGAAGAAGACGACGGTTGCGAAGACGAAGAAGGCCATGACCTGTTTGAATGTTTCCATCCAAGCTCCAGGACGAGGGAGCTTTTTAATGAGAGCTGGGAAGAGAGAGAGAATGACGTAAGGGGAGGCGATCCCGAGACCAAAGACCGTGAAGACGGCAAATTGAATGCTTCGGTTTTCCTGTGAAAGCGCGAAAGCCATCACGGCTCCAAGGAAGGGTCCGGAGCAAGGTGTGGCAACCAAGGTGGTAAGCACGCCTGAGAAAAAGGAGCCGGAGTAACCTTTCTTCGACTGGAGTTCTCCTCCCACACTGGTCATTTTAGAGCCAAATTCGAAGAGACCGAAGAGATTCAGACCCATGAGAAAGAAGACGATGATCATTGTTCCAAGGAAAACTGGTTCCGAGAGTTGCTCTCCCCAATTGAGCTTTAGTGAAATGATGACGGCTGCGAGAATCCACATCGTGATGAGGAGGCCCAGACCGAAAACCATGCCGTGAATTTTGATCTTCTTTTCGTCCTCACCAGCTTGGGCGACGAAGCCCATGATCTTGAGTCCGAGGACCGGAAAGACACAGGGCATGAGGTTCAAAATGAGTCCGCCGAGAAAGACGAGCCAAAGAGAAGAGAAGAAAGTGACTTCCTTTTCTTTACTTCCACCAGGGTCGACTACTTCCGGGAGAACATTAACGTCGTATACTTCGAGCCCGGCTTTACGGTCAGCTGCCGTTGCAGGAACAAAAGCTGAGAGTGCTTCGCCTGTGGTGCCACTTCCGCTTGTAGCGCCGCTGGGCAGCAGAGCACTAATCTCGATGCTCGACGATCCGAATCCATCGCTGAAGGTAAAGAGGCCTTTGATTGACTCGCCTACTTCACCGGCGTCAATTGCGAGCCCTTTTGTGCCCTGGTTTCGCTGGAGGGTCATTACGTAATGTCCCTCTTTATTGAGCGTTCCTTCCTCTTGGGGAGCCTGCGAATCGATTTGTTGATCGGTGGAGAAGAAGTAGACGGGCTCCCCGATCTCGATTCCCTCTGGGAAGATGATCTCAAGGGATATCTTTCCCTCCTTTTCCGTGGCGAGAGCGCCCCATGCCGAGCCGTCCTGCGGGAGCGCGGTGCTAGCAACTTCAAAAAAATTCTCGTTAGCTTTGATGGGGAGGGATTCCTCTCTGGCGATAACCTTAAAGGAGAAGTCGTGGCTGCCCATGAGGCAGGACTTGTCATCACATTCCTGCCAGTCGAAGCTTCCCTTGATCTCGTATTCCGAACCGACCTTGAGGTCTTCGGAAGCCTCGATTTTCACAACGAAGGTTGCTTCGCCGTCATATCCATAAAGGGTGGCATCAACCCCTCCGACCATTGTTCTGATCGCGGCCGGCTGCGGAAAGAGGAGTTTACCTGCTCTCAGCCCATCAGGAAGTTCCCATGTCACCGAGGGAGGGGAGCCGACCACTCCGGCGTTCTTGAAGTAGCTGTGAAAATGTTCGGCGTGGTTGAGGGTGAAGGCGACCTTGAATGAATCCCCTGGCTCCACTGCGGAGTATTCCGGCGTGACCTTGGCGGTCGTTTCTTTTTCTCCGAGGGAGAATTGTCCAAGAACCGTTTGAGTGGAGAGGATGAAGAAGAAAAATAGAGCTCGGTGCATGGTGGTGGCGTCTTGATGATTTTCCGTGAGAGGCGGAGGGATGACATTTACTCCCTGTTATTTTAGCGAGGTTCAGGAGAGTAGATTTGTGATCGGAAACTGCAAGTGGCTAAGCGTCTTCTCTTTTAATCTCTCTCAGTTGACGTAGTCCCTCACAAAAATAGGCATGGCCCGACCAGATCGTGAAGACGGCAGCAACGATGGTGGGGTAGAGGGGGGAGAGGTCGAAGAGCTTGAGCATGACCCAGCCGAGGGCGATCATTTGAGTCAAGGTGCAGACTTTGCCGGTCCAATGAGGCTTGATGGGGACCCGACGATTGATGAAATAAAGAATCCAAATGCCAACGATGATTTCGATGTCGCGCGCGATGACGAGGACGAGAAACCACATCGGAAGACGCCAATCCTGGCCCCAGTCCACCAAAGTCAGGGTGATGAGGCCAGTGAGGAGGAGAGCTTTGTCGGTGAGGGGATCGAGGATAGAACCGATGAGGGATTTTTGATTAAAGCGGCGTGCGACCCAGCCATCGATCCCGTCCATCGCTGCTGCGACGATGTAAGTTCCCACTGCGAGCCAGCGCGTTGTTTCATTGGGAGAACCTGAAGACACACTGTCGCCGTAACGGATTGCGAGCACGCAAAAGACCGGCACCAGAAAAAGGCGCAGAATGGTAATGGCAGTGGCGTAAGTCATCTTACTGACTGAATTTAATGGACAACAAGGCTCCATGCAATTGAAAGGAGCACTGTGACCCTCACTGAATTGAAAGAAGTCCTCGCTGAAGTCGGGGTGACGCCCTCGCGCAAGTTGGGGCAAAACTTCCTCGTTGATCAAAATACGGCGGAGGGGATTGTCAATCTTCTCGACCCACAGCCGGGCGATACTGTCGTGGAGGTGGGACCGGGAACGGGCGCGCTCACGGAGCATCTCATTGGAAAAGTGGCTCGTATTATCCTAGTCGAATATGACCGTAGGCTCGCGGAGTACTTGATTAGACGCTTTGGCGATCATCCCGAAGTGACTGTCATTTGTGAGGACGCGGTGCGCATTGATGTGCGCCGCTTCTTTGCTTATAAAAATATCAAACTGCTTGGGAATCTTCCCTATTCGGCCGGCGGGGCTATTTTGCGGAACTTTCTCAAGGGCCCGTCACCTTTTACGAAAGCGATTCTGATGCTCCAAAAGGAGATGATCGACCGAATCCTGGCAGGACCCAAGTGCAAGGACTACGGCGTACTCACCCTCCGGATGCAGTGCGAGTGGGAGGGAGCCCGGGTGAAAATTGTCCCACCAAGCTGCTTTTTTCCCAAACCGCTGATCGATTCCACCGTGATGAGCCTCGAGCCGCGACAGGCCAGCCTTCCGGTGCATGATCGTAAGCTTTTCGACGAACTCGTTCGCCGTGGTTTTGCTCAGCGCAGGAAGCAGCTCCGCAAAAATCTCCCTGATGGGATCGACTGGGAGACCGCCAGCTCGGAACTCAGCCTCAGCCCCACCGCACGAGCCGAGGAACTCACTCTCGCTGATTGGGTCTCACTTACTCGTCTTGTCGATCCCTTTTTTAAAAAGGAAGAAGGGCAGGGTGCGGGCGAGATACTCGATGTGGTCGATGAAAACGACGAGGTGATCCGCTCCGAGCGTCGCGATGTTATCCACCGCGATGATCTCACGCATCGGGCGGTCCACATCTTTGTGCTCAATAAACACCGTGAAATATTCTTGCAAAAGCGCTCCCGCCTTAAAGATAAATGCCCCGGCCTCTGGGATTCGAGCGCGGCTGGTCATGTCGATTCGGGCGAGGATTACGCAGCGTGCGCCACGCGCGAACTTGCCGAAGAACTCGGCCTCGAAGATCACGACCTTAAAGAAGTGGGTAAGCTAGGAGCCCACACAAACACCGGCTGGGAGCACGTCCGAGTCTACGCCACCCTTGCCCAAGAAAAAGTCCGTTTCCCCTGCGTCGAAATCGAATATGGTGAGTGGTTCACGATGGAGCAAATCGAGGCCTGGGTAAATGGGGTCCCGGAAGACTTCGCGCCCGGATTCCTGGCGTGCTGGAAATTGTGGAAAGAGGAAAATCCGGCGAGATTTGAGACGAGTATCGCGGACTGAATAGGCTCGCACTATTCTACTAGGAGTTTGCGGTCGAAAGGATCTTAGTTGGGCGGGGAAGACCTAATATTGATCGACTTTTCTTTATTGTTCGTCTTCTTACTTCCCCCTAAGCTCTCACCGATGTTTAAGTTGATACTTTTAGCGGTATGTAGCCTCTGTGCTGCTGGGTCCTTAGTGGCGCAGGATGGTTTTGTTTCCATCTTCGATGGTAAGACCCTCGAAGGTTGGAAGCCCAGCGAAGATAATCCGGCCGCCTTTTCGGTGGAAGCGAACGGCGAATTGAAGGTGACGGGGGACCGGGCCCACCTTTTCTATGTCGGAAAAGACGGAAATGTTGCGTTCCGGAATTTCGAGCTAAAGCTCAAGGCCAAGACCACTTTCGGATCAAACTCAGGAGTCTACTTTGCCACCCAATACCAAAAAGAAGGCTGGCCGGAGAAGGGCTACGAAGCCCAAGTCAATTCCACCCAAGTTGATCCCAAGAGGACGGGGAGCCTGTATGGCGTGGTTAATCTTTGGGTCGACCCCACTCAGAAGCAGGCTCCGTTTGTGGAAGTAAGGAAGGGCGCCGTTAACCTACGGATCAAGGAAGCAGTGAGCAAGGACGAGGTGTGGTTTGACTACCACATCATCGTAAAAGGAAGCAAGATTATCCTCAAGGTGAACGGAGAAACAACGGTGGAATTTACGGAGCCGAAAGATTGGGAAGGGCCAAGTGCCAACACAAAAGGGCGCAAGCTGGGTCGTGGAACGATCGCTTTTCAGGCCCATGATCCCAAGAGTACGGTTTATTATAAAGAGATTCAGCTGAAAATCACCGACTAATCATCTTTTTAGAAAGAAGAGAAAAAGGTGAAAAAGTCGCGCTCTAAGCTCGACAAAAGACCGACTGCCGGCATAAACCGCGATCTTTCCCTAGACATTACATCATGATTGATCTCAGCAAATACCGGAACATCGGCATCTTCGCACACGTTGATGCTGGAAAGACCACCACCACCGAGCGGATTCTTAAGCTCACTGGTAAGATTCACAAGACCGGTGAGGTTCACGATGGTGAGTCCACCACGGACTTCATGGAGCAGGAAGCAGAGCGGGGGATTACGATTCAGTCTGCTGCCACTACTTGTTTCTGGGATGACCACCGGATGAACATTATCGATACGCCGGGACACGTTGACTTTACAATTGAAGTTTATCGTTCTTTGAAAGTGCTCGACGGCGGTGTCGGTGTTTTTTGTGGATCTGGAGGCGTTGAGCCTCAGTCCGAGACGAACTGGCGCTACGCGAACGACTCGGAAGTTGCTCGGATTATCTTCGTCAACAAGCTCGACCGCATCGGCGCTGACTTTTTCAGCGTCATTCAGCAGACCAAGGATATTCTTGGTGCCAAGCCGCTCGTCATGACGATCCCGATTGGTTTTGAGGATTCCTTTGTGGGAGTTGTCGATGTCCTCGAAATGAAGGCTTTTATTTGGGACGACACTGGTTTGCCTGAAAACTTTGAAATCACCGAGATTCCAGAAGATCTCAAGGAAATCGCTCAGAAGTATCACGATGAGCTCATTGACACTGCCGTGGAGCAGGACGATGAAGTGATGGAATCTTACCTTGAAGGGAATATTCCTGACATCGCGACCATTAAGAAGTGCATCCGTAAGGGCACCATCGCTCTAGATTTTTTCCCTGCATTCTGTGGTTCCGCTTTCAAGAATAAGGGAGTTCAAAACGTTCTTAATGGAGTTGTAGACTACCTTCCATCTCCTCTCGAAGTTCCTCCTGAGCCCGAGTTTGATGATGAGGGAAACAAGACTGGCGAAGTCGCCCTTGCAGATCCAAGTGGCCCTCTTCGTGCCCTTGCTTTCAAGATCATGGACGACCAGTTTGGCGCCCTGACTTTCACTCGTATTTACTCGGGTAGCCTTAAGAAGGGTGACACCATTCTCAACACCTTCACCGGTAAGAATGAGCGTGTTGGCCGTCTCGTGGAGATGCATGCTGACACCCGGACGGAACTCGATAGCGCCCAAGCGGGTGATATTATTGCTCTGGTCGGTTTGAAGAATGTTCAAACTGGACACACTCTGTGCTCCAAAGATAAGCCAGCGACTCTTGAGCCAATGGTATTTCCGGATCCCGTGATCTCGCTCGCCGTCTCAGCAATCGACAAGGCGAACGCCGAGAAGCTGAGTATTGCGCTTGGTAAGATGATTCAGGAAGACCCTTCCTTCCGCGTCGAGACTGATCTCGACTCGGGTGAGACCATTCTTAAGGGAATGGGTGAGCTTCACCTCGATATTAAAGTCGATATCCTGAAGCGGACTCACGGGGTTGAAGTGATCGTGGGTGCCCCTCAGGTGGCATACCGCGAGACTATTACCAAGGAGCTTACAGACAGTTACACGCACAAGAAACAGTCTGGTGGTTCTGGTCAGTTCGCTAAGATCGACTACACCCTGACTCCTCTTGAGCCAGGCGAAGGATTCCAGTTCGAGTCCAAGGTTGTTGGTGGTAACGTTCCCAAGGAATTTTGGTCTGCTGTTGAAAAAGGATTTAAGACCTCACTCGTAAAGGGTGTTCTTGCGGGTTATCCCTGTTTGGACTTCAATGTCACTCTGAATGATGGAGCTTTCCACGCAGTTGACTCCTCGGCGGTAGCGTTCGAGATCGCAGCTAGAGCGGCTTATCGTCAGTCCGTGCCTAAGGCCGGTGCTCAGATTCTTGAGCCGATTATGAAGTTGGATGTCTTCACTCCTGAAAATCACGTCGGTGATGTTATTGGTGACCTGAATCGTCGTCGTGGCATGATTCAATCTCAGGACACCGCTTCCGGTGGTATCCGCATCAAGGCTCAGGCACCTCTTTCCGAGATGTTTGGCTACATCGGTGACCTTCGAACCATGACTTCTGGTCGTGGTCAGTTTTCGATGGAATTTGAGCATTACGCAGCTTGTCCGAAAAACATCTCCGAGAAGGTCATCGCAGATGCCAAGGAGCGCGAGGAAGAGAAGAGGAAGAAGTAATTTTGGTTAATTTTACTTTTCAAAAGGCAGTCCGTGAGGACTGCTTTTTTTGTTCTGGGGGAAAAGCTGATGGCGAACGGAAGATTGGATTGTCGAACCAAGGTGGGTGCCCCTCAGATTTTGGTCCCGTATTTCGAGATTTAGGTCAATGATTAGTGATCACAAAAAAAGGCAGGTCGTGAGGCCTGCCTTTGAATTGATTAACGAATGGGGGGAGGAGATTACTTCCCTTCAGGATCGCCTTTAGGTCCTTTTCCCTCACCTGGCTTGCCGGCCTTGCCTTTTCTTCCTGGCTTCCCTTGACGACCTCCACTGCGTTCCGCACGCGGAGGCATGGCCTTACGCTCCTCTGCGCTGAGTTTTCCGTCGCCGTCTTTGTCGAACTTTTTGAGCATTTCTGCCTTGCGACTTTTCATAAGAGCCTTGCGTTCTTCTGTGCTGAGTTTTCCGTCGCCGTCCTTGTCGAACTTCTTGAGCATTTCTGCTTTGCGACCTTCCATGAGAGCCTTGCGCTCTTCTGCGCTGAGTTTGCCGTCACCGTCTTTGTCAAACTTGGCGATCATTTCTGCTGGAGGTGCTGGGCGCTTGCCTTTGCCTTCTTCAGGTTCAGCTTGGCTAAATAGGGATGTCGCGAAGACTACAGCGATAGTGGATATAGTGGTTTTCATTTTCTTTTTTAGTTTTGGCTTTGAGTTTATCTGGGGCAACCGACTTGGCTTTCCCGTTGACGCATGATGGAACTCAAGTCGTTTCGAAGAGTTGCATATTTTTTCAAGGATTTGTCATTGCGGTTCTTCGGTGGAGTCGATTGCATACCTGAAATGGCAGTATCGACTCCTTCTCAATCCAAAGCTTCGGTCTTCCGTGCCCGCTTAACCAGCACCCTGGTGATCTGGGCCATTGTAACGGGTGTTTTTGTCTCCGGCCAGCCTTGGGCTTTTTTCGGGTTGGTGGCTTTTCTTACCATTAGCGGGGCGGGAGAGTTTCGATCACTCTTCGGGGAACAGACGGGGAAAGGTTGCCGAAATATCGGGTTGATCGCCGGTGTGATTGTCGCTCTTGCGTTGGGAGCCGGCCTTGTTTGGGGTGAGTCGGAGCAGCCTGGCTTTGACTGGGAAATGATGGGGCTGGTCGCGACAATTCTAGGAGCCTTTTGCTGGCGCTTTCGTACCGGGATCAATGAGCGCGATAGCGTCGATGCGGTGGGTGATAGTCTGATTGCTTACCTCTACGTCCCGATTTTATTCGGCGTCTTTATGATGCGCCTTTTGTTTCTTCCTGAAGTTTCTGGAGCAGTTCCAGGCGCGTGGCTGATCTTGATGATGTGCGCATCGGCAAAGTTTACCGATATGGGTGCCTATATAACCGGGTCTCTCATCGGGAAACATAAGATGGCCCCTCATTTGAGTCCGGCGAAAACCTGGGAAGGTTTTTTTGGAGCCCACGCTTTTGCTCAACTGGGAGCTTGGGGAGTGTGGGCTTTGGGCGGAGATTCACTTTCTTGGATTCCTCCGCTGCACGTTGGAATCATTGGAGTGCTGATGGCTCTCTCGGCTGTTGCGGGTGATCTTGCGGAATCGGTTTTAAAACGGAGTCTTTCGGTGAAGGATTCGGGGAGCTGGATGCCTGGGATTGGTGGGGTTTTAGATCTCATCGATAGTCTCTGCTTCGCTGCGCCTGTTCTCTACTTTTACCTTATCCTCACGGGATTGATTTAATGCGTAAACGAGTTGTTATTTTAGGATCTACCGGATCGATTGGAACGAGCGCGCTTACGGTAGCTCGTCAAATTCCTGACCGCATGAAAATTGTGGGTCTTGCTGCGGGCACGCGTGTGGCTGAGCTGGAAGATCAAGCGCGGGAGTTCGGAGTGGATCACCTCTGCATTGCTGATGCGGCCATGAAGGATCAGCTTTCGGGACCTGGGCGTCGTGTTTATTCCGGGGAGGATGGTCTGACTGATTTGATCGAGGCGACCCGGCCTGATTTGGTTCTTGTGGCGATCGTGGGCGTGGGAGGCTTGCGTCCGACGTTGGCGGCGATTGAACTAGGCTGCGATATCGCGGTCGCCAGTAAAGAGATTCTCGTGATGGCTGGGGAAGTGGTCATGAATGCGGCCCGTAAGAAAGGGGTAGCGATTCTTCCGGTCGACAGTGAGCATAACGCGATTTTTCAGTGCCTCGAGGGGCACAAGGGAAGTGCTGAAGATATTAGTCGTTTGATCATCACTGCGTCAGGCGGGCCATTTCGGACGCTCCCCCAAGAGCAGCTGATCGATGTGCAAGTAGAAGACGCCCTCAAGCATCCGACTTGGGAAATGGGGGCGAAGATCACGATTGATTCCGCGACTCTTTTCAACAAGGGGCTAGAAATGATCGAAGCTCGGTGGCTTTTCGATATCCCGATGGAACGCATCGACGTGGTGGTGCATCCGCAGAGCATTGTTCATTCGATGGTGGAGTTTATCGACGGCAGCATTTTAGCGCAGCTGAGCACGACGGATATGTGCTTTCCGATTCAGTATGCCGTGGTTTGGCCAGAGCGTCTGGCAAATAAGTTGAAGCCACTGAATTTTCCAAGTCTCGCGAAGCTTGAATTTGAGGCTCCTCGCGTTGATGATTTTCCGGCAATCAATCTCGCCCGACAGGCGGGAGAGTGCGGTGGGACGCTTCCTGCGGTCCTTAATGCAGCCAATGAAGTAGCGAATGAAGCTTTTCGGAATCGCACTCTAAGCTTTCCAGGAATCTGGGAAGTGGTTGAGGAAACAATGGCTCGGGTGGAGCACGTTTCTTCCCAAGAACTCGAGATCGTTGTGAAGGCCGATTTCGAAGCGCGTCGGATTGCGAAAGGAATTCTAGGTTCTAGGAGCTAAGCTTCGACGGCTAAGCGCTCACCAGGGTTGAAAGGGGGGTGAATCAATTGCGTCGGCCTTTATCGCTGTTGGTGCGACAGCGAGCATTAACATCAACGTGATGTAGCGCATTTGTGTATCTCCTGCTGGCGATCGTTTAACGACTATCTGAGTTTCCAACCCTTGCGGTACTCGCGTTTGATGAACCGCTCGGCATCGGGGGCGTTAGTGGCTCGCATCTCTTTTGTATCCCACTGGATTTTCTTGCCGGAGCGATACGCGACATTGCCCAAGTGGTTGGCCTCAGTCAGCAATCCGGCATATTCAAAGTTACTCAGTGTCGGAGCGCCGCCTTTGCACGCCGCGACCCAGTCCTTGTGATGGCCGGTCGAGCGTGGAATAAACGGGTCCGGGCCTTTGAAGTCGGCGAACTTTTCTTCCGGAAGCAAGACATGTTTGTAGTAATCGGATAGCAGCATTCCCTTGTCCCCAATGAACAATTGACCTCTATCCCACTGCGGGATCCCCTTGTCCTTCCATATCTGCGGCTTTTCCAATCCTTGATACCAAGTGAGCTTTACCGGCGGCAACTCGCCACGGGCGCCGTATTCATAGGTCGCCTGCATCGAAGCGGGAGCAATATCGAAATGAGGTTTAGGCCCCCTGACCTCGACCGTTAGCGGCGCTTCGAGTTTCAGGGCCCAGAACGGCAGGTCGACCATGTGGCTGCCGAGGTCCGACATCGTGCCGTTTCCAAAATCCCACCAGCGGTACTATTTCGGACCGGGGAAGTAATCGTTGTGGAACGGCCGGCCGGGTGCCGGGCCCAGCCAAAGATCCCAATCGAGGCCCTTAGGTATCGGGTTCGATTCCTTGGGCGTGCGAACGACGATATAGCGATCTTTGGCAGCGCGGGCCGCTTGCTCACTTTCGTGCCAGCCCCAGGCACGCGAAGTCCAGCCTTGAACTTCGCGAACTGCGCCAATCGCCCCTGACTGAATCAGTTCGACCACACGCCGATAGTTATCGGATGCGTGGAACTGCGTACCCATCTGCGTGGCGACGTTCGCGCGGCGAGCCGCCATGCGAATAATGCGTGCTTCGTCGATGTTGTAAGTCAGCGGTTTTTCACAATAGACATGCTGGCCCCAATTGAAGCGCCGGTAGTGTTGCAAAGGCGTGAGTATGCTCGCAGGTGCTGACGACAACCGCGTCGAATTCTTGCTGCTGGTCAAAAAGTTTTCGGAAGTCAGTCTCTTTGCGGGCCTTGGGATATTTCTGGGCAGCAGCGTTCAGATTGTTTTCGTTGACATCGCACAGGGCAACAATGTTTTCCGATGCAAACTGGCCGGTATTGTATTGACCACGACCGCCCGCACCGATGATCGCGATATTAAGTTTTTCATTCAGATTGCGAGCGCGCAAGATGTTTGGCGCCGAAATAGTCGCGGCTGCTCCGATGGCGGCGCTGGTTTGCAGAAACGATCGGCGATCGAAATGTTGACGGGTCATGATGGTTTCCTAACTTAAGTCCAGATATTGAAGTGGTCCCGTTATTGTAGCCAGTAAATTCTGGAGTTTGCAGATCGTTGGAAGGACGGTGGTTGCTCAGATCGTTACCCTTTTAGAACCAGTTTTTCAGAGTTTTTGTGGAATAGCGGTCGCTAGGCCAAGGGGCCGGTAGTCAGCTGTCGCTGAATCTCTGTTCTGTTGCACTGGCGACTGACTGCTAGGAATTTGCTTTTGGAGGAAGGGCTTTGAAGCCGCCTTTGGACCGGAGCGGAGGGGGGCGGGTCAATTGGAACAAGGAAAGGAGTATGGTTTTCGGTATATGTCTAAGCCGTCCCTTTAACTTTCATGGAACTCTGAACTGCGTGTCTCTTCTCAGGCTATCGATTTGAATCACGAGCACTCATCCCTTTAGAACCGAATAACAAACCAATCTAGGTCGTACCCATATTAGGGGCCAAAAAATCTCTCGCCGTACTATATAGTGCGTGCGCCAGGTGTTCCCCCGGTGGGGTGGGGCGCTTTAGATGGCGGGGAGGGAGCTTGAAGTTTTCTCCGCGGGAGCATGAAATTCTGAAGCGTGTTGTGGTGGGGGCGACGGCGAAGGAGATTGCGCATCGTTTAGAGGTGAGTAATCACACGCAGCATCTTTTTAAGAAGCTGGGCGTTTGCTTGAAATTGCGGCGTTTTGCTCTTTTGAAACTCTGCGTGGTATAAGCACGATTCAGATCCTTTGACCGAGAGGTCTCTAGGAGATGGACTCGTCTGGTGAATTTACGCTTCTATCGCCAGTCGTTCGCCGGCGAGGCAGCCGGGGCATTGCTGGACGAAGTGTCCGGGGGCTAGCTCGGCAAGTTCGGGTGCTCGGTCGGTGAGGCAGAGGTCTGCGGCACCCAGCGTGTTCCGTGGTTGGAACGAGCAGCTGTTTGGAGGCGTGGAAAGATCCGGTGGAATTCCGGGGATGGTGTAAAGAGTTTCGCCCTTCGATTGCATCGCCGGAATACTCTTGAGTAAGGCGCGGGTGTAAGCGTGTTTGGGGGAGCTGAAGAGAGTCGAAGTGGTCGCGGATTCTACGATGCGACCGGCATACATGACGTTGACCGTATCACAGGCTTGTGAGACGACGCCGAGGTCGTGGGTGATGAGGATGACGGAGGTTCCGAGTTCATTTTGACGGTTTTTGATAAGGTCCAGGACTTGCTTCTGGACGGTGACGTCGAGGGCCGTTGTCGGCTCATCAGCGATGAGCACTTCGGGACGAGTGATGAGAGCCATAGCGATCATGACTCGTTGTCTCATTCCGCCGGAAAACTCGTGAGGGTAGGAGTTGATGCGCTTGTGGGCATCGGGGATGCCTACTTCTTCCAGCGCGGTGATGGCGAGGTTGAGAGCTTTCTTTCCCTTGATCCCTTCATGGATTTCCAAAGGTTCGGTCAACTGCTTGGAAATTTTTAGGTAAGGATTCAACGAAGTCATCGGATCCTGGAAAATCATGGAGATGCGCTTTCCGCGAATGGTGCGCATCTTCTTTTCCGAGCAAGCGAGGAGGTTGGTGTCATCGAAGAAAGCGGTGCCGCTGTGAATCTTTCCCGGAGGTTTGGGAATTAGATTAAGGAGAGAATAGCAGGTTACGGATTTGCCCGAGCCGGATTCTCCGACGATACCCATGGTCTGCCCTTTTTCGAGTGCGAAGGAGACCTTCTCCACGGCGTGCACGATGCCATTGCGCGTGTGAAAGCGGGTGGTGAGTTCTTTAACTTCGAGTTGTGCCATCTGCTCTCTAAGTTCTGTCTGATTGTGATCGGGAACGGAAGGATAAAGGGATGGGAAGTCCGGCCGTGGGATGAGCGGCCTTCACGGTATTCACGAGGTAGTTTTGGAAGGATTCGACCACGAACTTTTTGTCGTTCACAAAAAGGATATATTCCGGAACAGGAATCGCACGGTAGCGGTCGTTGACGGCGGTGGTGGCGTAAAAGAGCTTGAGGCGCTTGCGGTGGCGCTTGTGCTCGGGCGGGGGATTCTTGATGAAGGCGTCCTGGAAGAGGCGGTTCAGTTGGCCGGTGCCGATGGTGTTTTGGGCCTCCTTGCGGATTTTTTCAATGGTCTTGAATACGTGTTGAATCTGCTGGCTCAGTTTCGCCGAAACACAGATGAAGGGGGCGTAGGTGAGGAAGAAGAGTTCGTTTCGTAAGTGAGTCTCAGCTTCTTCAAGCCGGGCTGATTTATTGGCACCAGGATGATAAAGGTCGAATTTATTGGCAATGATGAGGCAGGGTTTCTGCTCATCTTGAATCATGCGCGCGATCTTACGATCCTGAGCGGAGACTCCGGCATTGAGGTCGACGACGAGGAGGCAAATATCAGACCGTCGAATCGAGCGTTCACTGCGCATGGCTGAAAAGACTTCGATGGAATCATCCATGCGAGAGCGCTGACGGAGGCCGGCGGTATCGATGATGTTGTGTTTTTCACCCTTCCAAATGTAGGGAATATCAACGGCATCGCGCGTGGTTCCGGCGATTTCGGAAACGATGGTGCGTTCGTCATCGAGGATGGCATTGATGAGGGATGACTTGCCGGCATTGGGTTTTCCAACGACTGCAATTTTGAGACCGATTCCGAGGTCTTCCGAATTTTCCTCCTCGATGGCTTTCAGTTGGGAGAGGTTTTCTTCGATCGCATCGACGAGATTCTCCATGCCACGTCCATGTTCGGCCGAGGTAGGGAGGCCTTCGCCGAATCCGAGGTGGGCAAAGTCACCGGTGATCATTTCCTGCTCCACGTGATCCGCTTTGTTCATGACGAGGAGCACCTTGCACTTGGCGCGACGGAGGAGGTTGGCGACGAGCTCATCGATGGGGTTGATTCCTTCGCGAGCATCCACAATGAAGAGGATGAGGTCGCAGGAGTCCATCGCGATGCGGGCCTCGATGGTGACCTGTTTCGAGAATTCGTCATCAAGGGCTGCTCCGATTCCTCCGGTGTCGATCAGTTCACAGGGAGTTTCAGTAAGGTCACATGGCGCTGCGATCCGGTCGCGTGTGACACCGGGGCGGTCGTGCACGATGGCGATGCGTCTGCCTGCAAGCCGATTGAAGAGGGCGGACTTGCCGACGTTGGGGCGGCCAACGATTGCTACTTGGAAGGGTTTTTGAGCCATAAAAGGTGTGTATTTACTCGCTAACGCGCTCCACTTTGGCGCCGAGTTGTAGGAGCTTTTCGTCGATGTGCTCGTAACCACGATCAATGTGGTAAAGGCGGCTGATATGAGTGCTCCCGGTGGCCGTGAGTCCGGCGAGAACGAGGGCGGCGGAAGCTCTGAGATCGGAAGCCATGACGGGAGCAGCACTGAGATTCGCGACACCCTTGATGACGGCACGTCCAT
>Ga0209502_10001632_pt1 | contig 19956 bp, 18 predicted proteins | sample ArcticOcean_MG_C_10_FD_187442 | JGI IMG/M metagenome (GOLD analysis project Ga0209502, IMG submission 187442) | Marine microbial communities from western Arctic Ocean - ArcticOcean_MG_CB11_90 (SPAdes) (version 2) | ecosystem: Environmental > Aquatic > Marine > Oceanic | place: Arctic Ocean... | reverse complement strand
GACCGAGCAGTACGGCTGCGACGATTTCGAATCGCTGCTGCTTCTTCTGCAGCTCAGCCACTTCGTCGGTCACGGTACTTGCGTCGGTCATATCTACTCCAGGGTTCGGTGTTGGTCTGAGACCAAATGCGACGTGATATTCCGCCCAGCAGCTGCATTGGCGAGTTTACGCCATTTCGTTCGGTGGAGAGTTGTTTGCTTCGGTGGTTTGCCGGTCGACGCCGACGAGAAGTGCAGCGGGGTTCGGCGAGATCGACATCCACACGTCGCGTTCGCTGGCACGGGCCACGCCATCCAGTTCTGTCGTCAGCCCCAGCAGATCGGTGAACAGTTGGACGTGGAGGTGCGGTTCCCAGCCGCCGTTTTCTGAGCGGGCACCGACGCGGGCGAAGGCAGTACCTCGTTCGACGTGTTGGCCCGGCGTGAGATGCTCAACACTTGCGTGGTCGAGGTGGCCAACGAGCAGCCAGAACGGGGTGTCGTGGTGTGTCCGGTATTCCAAGATGACGACGCCGCCATAGTCGCCGGGGAAATCGCGGATGTCGCATGCATGAATGACACCTGTAAGTGGTGAGCACGCCGGCTGTCCGTCAGGGACGAAGACGTCAATGCCGAGATGCAGGGTGCGTCGCTCGCCCGAAGCTGTGGCGAATGAATCGGTGTCGTAGATCGAGCGGATTTCGGCGTATCTGCCGAGGCTCGGGCGATCCTGGGGGATCTTGGCCCGACGGTCGGACTCGCTGCTCCAATCGAGGATCTGCGCATCGCTCAGATCGACGGTGACAATCGGTGCAGGGTCAAAACCAGCGGAGTCGAAGAACGTCTCGATGTTGGGTTGGCTGCTGATCGGGACATATCCGCAGGCGTTGCGATACGTCGCATGCGCGACAGCGTGAGGAATCGCTGCAAGCAACTCGACGACATTGCTGATCGCTGCTTGGCTGACGAGCAAATAGTCGGTGTTGTGGGGGTGCTCGCGGACCTGGAGTTCGGCAAGAGCGATACTCATGGCGAGCCGCGTACGGATAATCGCATCGAGCACAGAAAGTTCGTCGGGCTCGAGCGGAGCAGCTGCGTGGTAACCGCTCACGACGTCGGCGGCAGCGGCCAACGGATCGCGCTGACCAAGCATCGCGTAGGCGGCGGCGACGCCGAGGCCGACGACCCGCGGGCCCCGAACGACATCTCCGTAGTCGATCAACGAGAGGGCCCCGTCCGGAGTGACGACGATGTTGGCGTCGTTCGCGTCGTTGTGGATGCTTTGCTGAGGCAGAGCAATCAGTTGGGGGAGTGTTGTTTCGGCAAAGGACGCCAGGGTCGCGGCTGCCCAATGATGCAATGGAGTTCCGAGGTCAGCGCATTGCAGCATGTTCCAGCGGTAGAGCCGTTCGGTAGCTGCGTGCTCGAAACCGGCGAGCGCTTCGTCGGTGGCAGCGACCACGGTTCCGATCGAGCGACGGTGGTCAGGTGACGATGTCGATGTATCAGCTGTTCGTCCGTCGACCCAAGTGAGGAGGCGTGCGATGTGCTGCTTTCCATCGGCTTCGAGGACTTCGCGACCGACGAGCCGTGGCGTGTTTGTGCATGGGCTGTGCGCAGCGACGATGGCCAGGGCAGCGTCTTGCATATCGAGTGCAGCGATCGAAGCGCCGGGCGAGTGGACCTTGAACACATACTGTTCACCGCCCCGTGCAATGACGTGTGTGTTCAGATCGGCTTCGCCGGGCAGGCGTTGGCAGCGTTCAAGCTCGATGCCGAACAAGGTTTGCAATGCATCTTCGATGTATGACTGCTTCATCAGGTCAACGCTTGGCTTCTGAGAGTTCGATTTGGGCGCGCTCAGGATCGTGCAGGAAAACGGAGCGCCCGCCCCACTGCCTCCTCGGCTTCGAGGACTCGATGCTGCCGCGCGTTCTGGTGCATGACGGAATGATTTGACGTCGCCGAGCGCTCCAGGCGGATGACGATCGACCGTGTCTGTCCTTGGCGTTGATGGACACGTAGGCGACCTGTGCACGTTCGTCGCGGTTCTTCATCCACGCTTCGATCGAGGGGGTGCCCCGTTGACTGAGTTTCGCATCAGCCGGTTGGTCTCAGCGACCGGTGATTGGCATGTATGCGCGCTCTGCCTCGCCGGTGTAGATCTGGCGCGGCCGGCTGATCTTGGAGTTCTGCTCGAGCGATTCCTGCCAGTGAGCGAGCCATCCAGGCATGCGGCCGATCGTGAACAGCACAGTGAACATGTTGAGGGGGAAGTTCATTGCCTGGTAGATGAGGCCGGTGTAGAAGTCGACGTTCGGATACAGGTTGCGGCTCTTGAAGTAATCGTCGGCGAGTGCGATCTCTTCGAGCTTCAGTGCAATGTCGAGCAACGGGCTCTTGCCGGTGACTGCGAAGACCCGGTCGGCGTGACTCTTGACGATTGCTGCTCGCGGGTCGTACGCCTTGTAAACGCGATGTCCGAAGCCCCACAGGAGTTCTTCACCGCGCTTGACTGATTCGACGAAGGGTTCGACATTTTCGAGCGTGCCGATACGGCCAAGCATGTGGATGACTGCTTCGTTCGCTCCGCCGTGGCGTGGGCCATAGAGGGCGCCGGTTGCGGCTGCAGCAGACGAGTACGGGTCGGCGTGAGACGAGCCGACCATGCGCATTGTCGATGTGGAGCAGTTTTGCTCGTGGTCGGCATGCAAGATGAGCAGAACATCCAACGCCTTGGCCAGCACCGGGTCGGGCCGGTACTGCGGCTCGGCGATGCGCCACATCATCGAGAGGAAGTTCTCGGGGTAACTCAGATCGTTGTCCGGGTACACGAAGGGCATGCCGATGCTGGAGCGATACGCAAGCGCAGCGAGTGTTGGGGTTTTTGCGATGAGTCGGACGATTTGGCGGTGGCGTGTATCGGCGTCGAGGATGTCTTTGGCCTCGGGGTAGTACGTCGACAGGCCAGCGATTGCCGACATCAACATGCCCATGGGATGGGCGTCGTAGTGGAAGCCCTCGGTGAAGCGCTTGCGCATGTTCTCGTGAATGAAGGTGTGGTGGCGGACATCTTGCACCCACGCGTCGAGTTCGGGTTGCGTTGGCAGCTCACCGTGGAGCAGGAGGTAGGAGACCTCGAGGAACGTGGAATTCTCGGCCAGTTGTTCGATTGGATACCCGCGATAGCGCAGGATGCCGTTGGCTCCATCGAGATCGGTGATTGTCGAGGTGGTTGATGCTGTGCCAGTGAATGCCGGGTCGAGTACCCAGGTGCCGGGCATGAGCTTCTGGATAGCGGCCATGTCGATGCCGCCGCCTTCGACGGGGATCTCGACGGTCTGGCCGGTGCGGTTGTCGGTAATTGTCACGGAGTTGGTCACTGGTGGTTCCTTGTTCGGGTGAGTTGCAGAGTGTTCGACTTCAACGGATTGCGCTGTTCGTTCAGGACTGGACGTTGGCTCTTTATCGTACCGAGTGCAAAAAGCCCGTCGTCCCTGGCAGCGACTTCAGCACTGTCCGCAATCGTCCGCCATCGTGTCGTTCACGATCCTGGGTGATTGATTCAGTCGAGACTGATTCCGATCGCGTTGAGTGCATCGGTCATTGCAGATGAATCGAGGATGGCTTCTGCTGCTGCGAGTTCTGGGGCGAGGTACCGGTCGGGGCCGGCGCCCTCGACGTCGTTGCGCAGCAACGCCAGCAGTGCGCCGGTTGCTGGCGACGGTGTGAGCGGCGCACGGAATTCGATTGCCCGTGCGGCGCAGACGTATTCGACCGCAAGGATCCGGCGGACGTTGTCAACCACCTTGCGGAGTTTGCGGACGGCGAGCCAGGCCATCGAGACGTGGTCTTCCTGCATGCCCGATGTGGGCAGTGAGTCGACGGAGGCTGGTGCGGCGAGGCGCTTGTTCTCTGACGCCATGGCTGCTGCTGTGTAGTGGCCGATCATGAGGCCGCTGTCGACGCCAGCTTCGTGGGCGAGGAATGGTGGGAGGCCGTGGCTGCGGGTTTTGTCGAGCATGCGGTCCATGCGTCGCTCGGCGATTGCGCCGATCTCGGAGACCGCAATGGCGAGAAAGTCGGCAGCGAAGCCGAGTGGTGCGCCGTGAAAATTTCCACACGATTCGACGCGGCCGTCGGCGAGCACCATGGGGTTGTCGATAGCTGATGCCAGCTCGTTGCGGGCGACGAAACAGCAGTGGTCGAGGGTGTCTCGGACGGCGCCGTGGACCGACGGCGTGCAACGGATCGAATAGGCGTCTTGAACCCGGGCGTCGTCGTCATTGTCGTGACTGGAGACGATCGGGGAACCGGCGAGCATTGCTCGAAGGTTCGCCGCGCTGATTGCCTGGCCGGGTTGCGGGCGGAGCGCCTGAAGTTCGGGCGAGAAGGGTGCGTCGGTGGCGAGGAGCCCCTCGACGGTCATCGCGGTGATCATGTCGGCCTGGCTGAGCAGGCGTTCAACGTCGGCGATGGCAAGGCAGAGCATGCCCAAGATGGCATCGGTGCCGTTGGTGACAGCGAGGCCCTCTTTCTCGGCGAGCTCGATGGGTTCGAGGCCAGCGGCGGCGAGCGCCTCGGCGGCGGGCGTCGCCTTTCCGCCGTAGATGACGTCTCCTTCGCCGAGCAGGGCCATGGCGCCGTGGGCGAGTGGGGCGAGATCGCCGCTGGCTCCAAGCGAGCCGTACTCGGGGACAATTGGCGTGATGCCGGCGTTGAGGATGTCGACCATTGCCTGCGCGACGAGTGGGCGGGCGCCGCTGTTGCCGAGCGCGAGTGTGCGCGCCCGGAGAAACACCATGGCGCGCACCACTTCGTCTTCGACCGGGTCACCCATGCCCGCAGCGTGGGACCGGATGAGGGCGACCTGGAGAGCTCGGCGGCGGTCGGGTGGGATGGAGACGGTGGCGAGTGCGCCGAAGCCAGTTGAGATGCCGTACTTGGGGGCGCCCTCGGCGAGTTGTTCGACGACTGTTCGGGCTGTGGCCATTCGCTCGACGGCAGCGGCCGTGAGTTCGACGGGTTCGGATTGGCGTGCGACGGCGGCGACGTCGGCGATAGTGACGCCGGGGCCGTCGAGGTGGATGGTCATGACGTGTAGTCCTCTCCGTTAGTGCGCAGTTCGTGCGCGAGTGCATCGACAGTCGCAGCGATTGCTGCTTCGTGGTTGGTGTGTACCTCAGTGCCGAATCGGTGCTCGGGGCCCACGATCGAGATCGCGAAGCCGAGCTTGCCGGTCGACGGAAGCGCCCGGCTGATGGCGGTGATGTCGGCTTCCACAGCGCCGGTTCGGGATGCTGTGATGCCGGGCTCGTCGAGCGCGGCGCCGAGTGCAGAGCCGTCGAGGGTGACGTCCTGGCCGACCCAGCCAACGTGGCGGATCGCCCGTGTGCTTTCGGCTGATGCGATGTACGTACCGGTGCGGCCGTCGCTGACGGCCAGGTAGGTCGACTCGCCACTGCGCCGGGCGAGCTTGTCGAGGTGTGGTTGAACAACGGTGACAAGTCGGTCGAGGACGGTGCCGCCGCGCAAGGACGCAGCAATTCGCAAGATGGTTGGGCCCGCTGAGAAGTCGCCTGACTCGTCGCGATCGACGTAGCCGCGGGTTTCGAGCGCTCGGAGATATCGCAACGCGGTGGTTGGGGTGAGCTCGGATGCGTGTGCTGCAGCGGTCAGGTTGCAGTTTCGCTCAGCGAGCACAATTTCGAAGAGGTCCAGTACCCGACCAATCGAGCGCGGGACGCCGATTTGCTCCCGACCCCGGTCACTCCTCGGAGTCGTCGTCGTGTTGGTCTGTGAAGCCATGAGGCCCTCTCTGTAAAATGTCACGCTATGACAATGAATGTGATCTGTTGACAGGCTAGAGACGTTGCGCGCAGACTGCAAGGCATGAGTTCTTCGTTTGGCCCGATCGGAACGCCCGTCACCGGCATCCGCGCACCGCGTGGTACCGACCTGAATTGCAAGGGGTGGCCGCAGGAGGCCGCGTATCGAATGTTGCAGAACAACCTCGACCCGGAGGTGGCCGAGAACCCCGACGAACTCGTCGTGTACGGCGGTACCGGGCGCGCCGCCCGGAACTGGGATTCGTATCGCGCCATGCTCGGCACGTTGGAGACGCTCGAGCGCGACGAGACCATGCTGGTGCAGTCCGGCAAGCCAGTCGGCGTGATGCGCACCCATGAGTGGGCGCCGCGAGCGATCATTGCGAACTCGAACCTCGTGCCAGATTGGGCCAACTGGGATGAGTTCCGCCGTCTTGAGCAGCAGGGCCTCACGATGTATGGCCAGATGACGGCCGGCTCGTGGATCTACATCGGCACTCAGGGCATCTTGCAGGGCACCTTCGAGTGCTTTGCTGAGATTGCCCGCAAACGCTTCAATGGCACGCTCGCCGGCACGCTGACAATCACCGCTGGTGCCGGTGGCATGGGTGGGGCGCAGCCGATGGCAGTCACCATGAACGATGGCGTTGCACTCGTCATCGACTGCGACCAACGGATGCTGCAGCGTCGCGTCGATCACCGGTACCTCGACGAGATCGCCCCGGACTACCTCAGCGCTGTACGCCGGGTACACGAGGCCAAGGCCAGCCGGACACCGCTGTCGGTCGGTCTGCTCGGCAATGCTGCCGACATCTTGCCGCGCCTCCTTGCCGACAACGTCGACGCCGACATCGTCACTGATCAAACCAGTGCGCACGACCCGCTCAGCTACATGCCGAACGATCTCACGCCTGAGGCTGCCGACGAACTAAAGCGCGCCGACCCGGCCGAGTTCACGCGTCGATCTCGTGCGGCAATGGCCACACATTGCGAGGCAATGGTGGGGTTCATGGACGCCGGGGCCGAGGTGTTCGACTACGGCAACAGCCTGCGGGCCGAGGCCAAATTGGGTGGGTTCGAGCGGGCGTTCGACTACCCCGGCTTTCTCCCGGCCTACATTCGCCCGCTGTTCTGCGAGGGCCTCGGACCGTTCCGCTGGGTTGCGCTGTCGGGGGACCCAGCCGATATCGCGGCCACTGACAAGGCGGTGCTTGAAGAGTTCCCTGACAACGAGGGTCTCCACCGTTGGATCAAGCTGGCTGGCGAACGCGTCGCTTTCCAAGGCCTGCCAGCGCGCATCTGCTGGCTCGGTTACGGCGAACGGCACCGTCTTGGGCTGCGCTTCAACGAGATGGTTCGATCGGGTGAGCTGAAGGCTCCGATCGTCATCGGGCGTGATCACCTCGACTCCGGATCGGTTGCCTCGCCCTACCGCGAGACCGAGGCGATGATCGACGGCTCTGATGCGATTGCCGACTGGCCACTCCTCAACGGGCTCGTCAACACCTGCTCAGGAGCCACCTGGGTCAGCATCCACCATGGGGGCGGAGTCGGCATTGGACGATCGATCCATGCCGGCCAGGTCAGCGTCGCGGATGGCACGGCACTCGCAGATGAAAAGCTGGAACGTGTGCTCACCAATGACCCCGCCATGGGCGTGATCCGCCATGTTGATGCCGGCTACGAACGTGCCATCGAGGTTGCCGACGAACGCGGCGTGGTCATTCCGATGAACGGCAGCCGATGAACGGCAGCCGATGAACGGCAGCCGATGAACGGCAGCCGATGAACGGCAGCCGATGAACGGCAGCCCCATGCAAGCCCGATCAGCGGCAGAACCGGCAGCGGACTGTCTGTCGAGCGGGCAATGACGGTTCGGCCAGTTCTCTCGATTGGTCACCCGACGTTGCGCGTCGTCGCCAGCGAGGTGCCTGCCGAGGAAATCGCCAGCGATCGGATCCAGACGCTGATCGACGACTTGATTGAGACAATGCGCGACGCGAGCGGTGCGGGCCTGGCGGCTACGCAGATCAACGAGCGGGTCCGGGTGGCGGTGATGGAGGTCGGCGACAATCCCCGATATCCATACAAGCCGCGCATCCCGCTGACGGTCGCGATCAATCCGATCATCGAACCGCTCGACGACGAACTGATCGAGGTGAACGAGGGCTGTCTCTCGGTTCCGCTGCGTGGCAACGTCGACCGACACGTCAACATCCGAGTGCGCTATCTGGACCGGGGCGGCGTCGAACACGACGAGGTGAAACGGGGCCTGACCGCTGGCACCTGGCAGCACGAGTGCGATCATCTCGACGGCGTGCTGTTCATTGACCGTGTCACGAATCCGTCCACGCTGGCTACCTGGGACGAGTTCAACGAGTTCCAGCGCGACGCCTTTGTTGCACGCATCACTGCATTTGTCGAGCGCGTCGGCTCATGAATACCCAGGTGTGGTGCGAGTCGGCACTCGTCGACGGGCGGCCGCAACGCAGCGTGCTGATCGACGTCCGCGACGGCCGCTTCGCAACAATCACCGCCGACGCCCAGCCGCGCAGCGCAACACGGCTCAACGGGTTCACGATGCCAGGTCTAGCTAATGCCCACAGCCATGCCTTTCACCGGGTGCTCCGGTCGCGCACCCAAGCCGATCGCGGCACCTTCTGGACGTGGCGTGACCTGATGTACCGCGCCGCTGAACGACTCGAGCCTGACTCGTACCGACGACTCGCCCGAGCGGTGTTCGCCGAGATGGCGTTGGCCGGCGTGAGTTGTGTCGGCGAGTTTCATTATCTGCATCACCAGCTCGACGGCAGCCAGTACTCCAACCCGAACGAGATGGGCTTGGCGCTCATCGCAGCTGCTGACGACGTCGGCATCCGAGTCACGCTGCTCGACACGTTGTATTTGCACGGAGGCTTCGGGGCAGACGGATACAACGAACCGGTCGGAACTCAGCAACGATTCAGTGATGGGACTGCCAGCCGGTGGGCCGACCGGGTCGATCGACTCGCCAGTGGAGACACGCACCGGCTTGGCGCAGCAATCCACTCGGTCCGTGCCGTCGACCCGCAGTCGATGGTGCTCGTTGCTGACTGGGCAGTCACCCACCAAGCTCCGTTGCACGCCCATGTCTCGGAGCAGATCGCGGAGAACGAGGCCTGCGCGGCGCGCCACGGGTTGTCGCCAGCCGAAGTGCTCGCAGCATCGGGGGTCTTGACCGCCCGCTTCTCGGCAGTTCATGCAACACACCTGTCGGGGTACGACATCGAACTGCTCGCTGCGGCGGCATCGACCGTCGTGATGTGCCCAACCACAGAACGAGATCTCGGTGATGGCATTGGGCCCACGGAGCGCTTCGCCGACGCAGGCATCAAAATGTCGCTTGGCTCCGACTCGCATGCAGTGATCGATCTGTTCGAGGAAGCGCGAGCCGTCGAACTCGACGAGCGCCTCCGCAGCAACGAACGTGGTGCCCACGCTGCATCGGACCTCCTCGCAATGGCGACGATCAACGGTCACCGCAGCTTGGGCTGGAACGATGCCGGTGCAATCGCCGTTGGCAACAGGGCTGACCTTGTCACCATCGGGCTCGACTCGGTGCGGACTGCTGGCACGACCACCAAGGGCGCTGTCGAAACGGCCGTCTTCGCCGGAACTGCGGCCGACGTCACCGACGTTCACGTCGATGGGCGCCACATCGTTGCCGAAGGACGTCACTCGACGATCGACGTAGCTGCCGAACTTGATGTCACAATCAGGGAGTTGATGGACGATGCCTGAAATAACGACTCCAACTCCGACAACGACACAGCGATCGCTCTCGATCGACAACATTGGATCGCTGATTACCAACGACCCGGCGCTCGGCCGAGGTCCGCTCGGCATCATTGACAACGCATCGGTCGTGCTCGTCGACGGGGTGGTCGATCACGTCGGGCCCGCTGGCGCACTTGCCGACGACCGGATCGACGCCGACGGTGCCTGCGTGCTGCCCGGGTTCGTCGACTCGCACACCCATCTCGTCTTCGCCGGTGACCGCGCCGAAGAGTTCACCGCACGTATGGCTGGCGAGCCCTACGACGGCGGAGGAATTCGTGTCACCACCGACGCCACCCGCTCCATGTCGAGTGATGCTCTCGACGGCCTGGTTCGCCAACGATTGGCCGAGGCACACAGTGCCGGGACCACCACCATCGAGATCAAGTCGGGATACGGCCTCAACGTGGTTGACGAAACCCGGAGCGTCGAGATCGCCCGGAGGTACACCACCGAGTCGACGTTCCTTGGAGCCCACCTCTTGCCCGCAGAGTTCGCAGGCCGCGCCGACGACTACATCCACCTGGTCTGCAACGAGATGCTCGACGCGGCAAAGCCGCACGCCAAATGGGTGGATGCCTTTTGTGAAACGGGTGCGTTCGACGCAGACCAATCGCGTGCGGTTCTCGAGGCGGGCCGTGCGGCCGGGCTTGGCCTCCGCCTCCACGGCAACCAACTTGGCCACGGCCCAGGTGTTCAACTCGCTGTCGACTGCGGGTGCGCCTCAGTTGATCACTGCACCTATCTTTCCGACAGCGATATCGAAGCGTTGGCCGGCAGTGACACGGTGGCCACGTTTCTCCCTGCCGCCGACTTCTCGACGCGGCAGCCGTATGCGGATGCGCGTCGGGTGATCGATGCCGGAGCCTCTGTGGCGCTGGCGTCCAACTGCAACCCCGGATCGAGCTACACGACTTCGATCTCGTTCTGTATCGCCATTGCAGTTCGCGACATGGGCATGACGATCGACGAAGCGGTCCAGGCAGTCACGCTCGGAGGCGCGGCAGCACTTCGTCGCACCGATATCGGCCGGCTGACACCGGGGTCGGCCGGCCACGCGACCATCCTCGACGCGCCGACGCATCACCATTTGGCGTATCGCCCAGGGGTCCCGCTCATTCGCCAGACGATTGGTCCGCTCGGATCATCTGAACCTTTCCGACCACAGGTAGGAAGTACCAGGTGACTCTTGCCCGCAGCAGCACGCACCTCGACACCGACCGACATCCAATCGGTGCCGAGTCGTACATTGCTGAGTGCCGTGAACGCCTCGACAACGACGGCGCGCTGGTGCTGGCTGGCTTCGCCCGCGCAGCGACGATCGAGGAGATCGTTGTTCAGTCAGCGCCTCGCGAGAGCGACGCCTACTACACCGGCAAAACCCACAACGTGTACCTCACGCCATCTGACCCGTTGCTCGATGGGGGCCATCCATTCAACCGGCAGGTGGAGAGCAGTAAGGGTCTGATCGCCGATGACGAGATCCCTCACGACTCGCCGCTGCGTGACATCTACAACGACGCGTTGTTTCGTTCGTTCCTCTGTGGCGTGGTCGGGATCAACGATGTTCACCCGTATGCCGATGACATGTCATCGATCAACGTGCACTTCGCTGCCGAAGGTATGGAACTCGGCTGGCACTTCGACAACTCATCCTTTGCCGTCACCATGTTGTTGCAGGCTGCTGAGGGTGGCGCGCACTTCGAACACGTACCGGCAGTCCGCGATGCTGACGCTGGCGATATGGCGTTCGAACGCGTTGGCAAGGTTCTCGACGGCGGCGAGCCGGTGCAGACGCTCGACTTCGAACCTGGCGACCTCGTGCTGTTCCGCGGCCGCAACGCCATACACCGCGTCACACCGACCGAAGGTGGCACCACGCGCCTGCTTGTCGTGTTTGCATACAACGACCAGCCGGGCGTCGCCCTGTCAGAATCGGCGCTCACCACCTTCTACGGACGAACCGCTTAAGACTCGAACGGCAGCCCTGCGTACTGTTCGGCCATTGCAGCCTGGGCGTAGGTTGATGACGCGAGGTAGTCGAGTTCGGCTTCTTGCGCCCGTTGGTCAAACGATGTTTGCTCGGGGAACCGGTGCAGCAACGTTGTCATCCACCACGAGAACCGAACAGCACCCCACACTCGTCGGAGCGCCATCTCTGAGTATCGGTCCAGCAAGCTGTCAGCGCCGCCGGTGTAGTGGGCAGCGAGTCCTTGCGAAAGATAGTGGACGTCAGAGATCGCAAGGTTGAGGCCCTTGGCGCCGGTCGGTGGGACGATGTGCGCGGCGTCGCCCGCGAGGAACAGATTGCCGTACCGCATCGGTTCGGCAACAAAGCTTCGCAAGGGTGCAATCGACTTTTCGATCGATGGGCCGGTCACGACCTGCTGGCCAACAGTCGACCCGAGGCGAGTGGTGAGTTCCGTCCAGAACCGGTCGTCGGACCAGTCGGCAATGTCGTCGTCCATTGGGCACTGCACGTAATAGCGGCTGAGCATCGGGTTGCGTTGTGACGCGAGCGCAAACCCGTTCTCGTGGTTTGCGTAGACGAGGTCGGGCAACGGGGGTGTTTCGGACAAGATCCCAAGCCAGCCGAATGGGTACTCCTTTTCGAAGGTGCGGAGCACGGTGGTGGGAATGGCCGGTCGGGCAGCGCCGTGGTAGCCGTCGCAGCCAACGATGTAGTCGGCGTCGATGCGCTCGGTCACACCACCGACCTCGAACGTGACGTGCGGGCGGTCGCTGAGCGGTTCATGGACTTCGACATCGGCAGCCTCGAAAATCAGTGCAGCATCACGGAGGTCGGCAGCGACGTACAGATCCTCTTGGATGTTGGTCTGTCCGTAGGACATGAAGTGCGATCCGACGTGCCGATTGATATCGACGAAGAACGGTTCTCTCCCACCCCACACCAGCGCCGCCCCGTCGTGTACGTGGCCATCGAGGTCCATACGCCCGTCGAGCCCTGCAGCGCGGAGCACTTCAACTGACCCCCATTCGAGGATGCCGGCTCGAATCCTGCTGAGCACGTGGCTTCGGCTGGAACGCTCGACGACGATCGACTCGATGCCCGCACGATGGAGGAGGTGGGAGAGAAGCGATCCTGCTGGCCCGGCACCAATGATGGCGACTTGAGTACTAAGTGGCACGCCGAGAGTCTCACGGATTGTTGACACTGCGGCAAGAGGGCCACCATGATGACGCAACGATGATCATCGATTGCCACGGTCACTACACCACCGCCCCGCCCCAGCTTGGTGAGTATCGCGATGCGCAGCAGGCGGCGCTCGAGATCGACGTGCTCCACGTCGGTGACAAGGGTGAGTTGTCGATCTCCGACGACCAGTTGCGGGAAAGCCTCGAAGGTAACCAGCTACGGCTCCAGCGGGAGCGCGAGATCGACGTGACGTTGTTCTCGCCGCGAGCGTCCTGGATGGGCCACCACATCGGCAACGAGCACACCAGTCGCTACTGGAGCGAGCACTGCAATGACCTTGTGCGGCGCGTCTGCGATCTGTATCCCGACAACTTCGCTCCGGTCTGCCAACTTCCGCAGTCGCCGGGCGTCGATATTGAGTCGTCGGTGCGTGAGCTGCGCCGCTGCGTCGAAGAGATGGGCTTCATTGGCTGCAACCTCAATCCTGATCCGTCGGGCGGGAACTGGACTGGGCCGCCGCTTTTCGACCCGTACTGGTACCCGCTTTTCGAGGCGATGTGCGAACTCGACGTGCCGGCGATGGTGCATGTCAGCGCGACTTGTAACCCAAACTTCCACTTCACGAGTTCGCACTATCTCGGCGCCGACACAACGGCATTCGTGCAGGCCATGACCTCGGGGCTTTTCCGTGACTTCCCGACCATGCGTTGGGTCATCCCGCACGGCGGCGGAGCGGTGCCGTACCACTGGGGCCGATTCAAGGGAATGGCCGAAGGCAGTCAGTCTGACGGCGGGCAGAGTTGGCCGTTGCTGGAGGAGTTGATGGCCAACATCTTCTTCGATACCTGCGTCTACCACCAGCCAGGCATCGACCTGCTCGTCAACGTCGTACCGACCGACAACATCCTCTTCGGGTCCGAAATGCTTGGCGCGGTGAAGGGAAAGAACCCCGACACCGGCGAGTTCTACGACGACACGAAGCGCTACATCGACCGCGCAGGCCTCACCGGCGAGCAGCGAAGGAAGATCTTCGACGGCAATGTCCGGCGGGTTTACCCGCGTTTGACCACATCAGGAGTCGCCTCATGAATAAGCACGTGATCATCCGCAACATTGAGCGGGCCGAATCATCGATCATCGATCGCCTCGGCGCCGCTGGTGCAGCAACCGTGCACGAGGCTATTGGGCGCGTGGGATACGTTGGCCCGCACCTCAAGCCGATCCAAGCCGACACGAAAATCGCAGGGTCGGCGGTCACTGTGCTCAGTCACCCCGGCGACAACATCATGATCCATGCCGCGGTCGAGATGTGCCAGCCCGGCGATGTACTTGTCGTGGCCAACACCGCCCCGTCGACGCACGGCATGTTTGGTGACCTGTTTGCGACATCGCTGATGGCGCGCGGCGTGCGCGGCTTGGTCATCGATGCCGGCGTCCGAGATACCGCCGATTTGCGCTCGATGGGATTTCCGGTGTGGAGCCAGCACGTGTCGTGCCAGGGCACGGTCAAGAACACTCCTGGATCGGTCAACGTGCCGGTGGTGCTCGGCGGGGTCACTGTGCAGCCCGGCGACGTGGTGTGCGCTGACGACGATGGTGTTGTCATCGTGGCGCGGGTCAACGCCGCCTGGGCGCTGGAACGGACTGATGCTCGGCTGGCGAAGGAAGAGCAGATGCGTGCGACGCTCGCGTCGGGGGCGCTCGGGGTCGACGTCTATGCGCTCCGTCAGAGGCTGATCGACATGGGAGTCGAGTACATCGACTGATATCTCGAGTCCCAGTTTGCGCGGAACTGGGATCACTTCCAGGCGTTGGAACGGACTGATGCTCAGCTGAAGTCGTACAGCATCGCAGGGTTGTCGACGAGCACCCGCTGCCGAGTGGCCTCGTCGGGGATGAGGTCGACAAGGAGATCGACAAGGTCGCCGTCATCTGGCATGTGGCGCACGTTGGGATGCGGCCAGTCGGTTCCCCACAGCACGCGACCGGGCGCTGCGGCAACGAGTGCTTGGGCGAACGGCACAACGTCGTCGTAGGGCGGTGGTCCGTCTGCGGTGAGTCGTTCCGTGCCGGAGATTTTGACCCAGGCCCGCTCATCGCGCATCAGGTTGAGCAGCGTTTGGAACGGTTGCTGTTTGATCCCATCGGCGGTCGGCACGCGAGCCATGTGGTCGATCACGAACGGACACGGCATCCGATCGAGAAGTTCCGCGTATTCGGGCAGGTCCTGCGCATCGAAGTGCAACACGATGTGCCAGCCGTACGGCTGCACCCGGTCGACGAGCCGCCAGAACACGTCGAGATCGGGTGCTCCGCCAAGGTGCTTGACGAAGTTGAACCGTGTGCCGCGTACGCCAACTGCGTGGAGCGCAGCGATTTCTGCGTGGGTGAAGGATTCATCGATCATGGCAACACCTGCGTAGCGTCCATTGCCGCGGCGCAGCGCGTTGACCATCGCCGCGTTGTCGGTCCCGTGGCAAGAGGCCTGCACGAATACGGCACGGGACAGGCCGAGGCGTTGTTGAAGCCGCTCAAAGTCCTCGATGCCCGAGTCGGGTGGTGTGTAGGAACGGTCCGAGGAGAAGGCGAAGCGGGCCGCTGGACCGAACACGTGGCAGTGGGCGTCGGTGGCGTTGGGTGGCGGAGTCCAGCGAAGCGGCGCGTGCGGATCGGGGTGGGGGCCGGGAATCGATTTCATAGCGAGGCAGGGAAGACGACGCCGTCCACCAGTTTTCGTGCGGTGCGGATAATGCCGGCTCGCCGGGCAATGGGCGGCGTGGTGCTCGTATCAACGCTGATGGTGGTGCTGAAACTGCCGGTCGGGTGCTCGCAGATAATCGTGCCGTCGATGCCAGCGCCGGTTCGGATGACGGCGGCAGCCGGCGATCCGGGAAGTAGCGCAGCGGTTGCGACTGACACCGCACCCAGGGCACCGATTGCTTCGTGGCATCGGTGCGGGATGAACGTGCGCGTCGTCAGGTCGCCGAGCCCAGTCGGAGGCGAGACCATGGTCAGCTTCGGGACCGTGGTGTCGGTGACGTCGCCGAGGCCCATCAGCCGTCCGGCCTGCAAGCGGATTGACTCGAGGCGGGTGCGAAGAACGTCGTTGCTTTCGAGTTCGCTGGGGGTCTCGCGTCCTGTGACTCCGACGTCGGTCGCGAGCATCACGACAACCGGCATGCCGTTGTCGATCATTGTTACCTTGATGCCGTCGATTGGGTCGACAGTCGAGCCGGTCGGAAGGAGCGCGCCGCAGGATCCGCCGGCGATGTCTTCGAAGTCGAGTTGCACTTTCGCCGCAGTTCCGGGCACACCGTCGATTGCGGTGTCGCCGTTGTACACGGGCAGTCCGTTGCTGATCGGGAACGTCGAGGTTGCGACTGAGTTCGTGTTCGACATGTAGACGCGGATCGAAGCAGTCGTTCCTGCAGCGGCGACGAGTCCACGTTCGATGGCGAATTGGCCCGTGGCTGCGAGCAGGTTGCCGCAGTTCTGTCGGTCACTTACGAGCGCCTGATCGACGCTGACCTGGAAGAAGAGGTAGTCGACGTCGGCATCCGCGCGCTCACTCACGCTGATGATTGCGACCTTGCTGGTCAGCGGCGTCGCGCCGCCGATGCCGTCGATCTGGCGGGCATCGGGTGAACCCATCACCGCAAGTAACAGCGCATCGCGCTGGTGGGGATCGGCGGGGAGGTCGTTGCTGAGGAAGAAGACGCCCTTGGACGTTCCGCCACGCATCACCATGCAAGGAACGCCAATCATCTCTCTATTCTGCCGCGGTTGGCCTATTGCCTACAATTGATCTTTCATGGCGATTGATAAGCCCTACCTCGACATTCCCGGGACCACAGTCTTCGATGCGGCGCAGTCGCTCAAGGGGTACTGGCTGAACCAGTTCTGCATGTCACTGATGACTGCAGACAATCGCGCTCGATTCCTGAGGGACGAGCGGGCGTACCTCAACGAGTGGGAGATGAGTGAGGTGCAAAGGCAGTCGGTGCTCGACCGCGACATGAACGTGATGATTGCGCTTGGCGGCAACATCTATTTCCTTGCCAAGATCGGGGCGACCGATGGCAAGAGCTTCCAGCAGATGGCCGGATCGATGACCGGTATGTCTGAGGATGAATACAAGGCGATGATGGCGAGCGGCGGCCGCCCTATTGACGGTAACCGCTACGTCGGAGAAGCACAGTGAACGCTCGGGTCAGTGCATCGGTGTACACGTCACATGTTCCTGCGATCGGTGCAGCGCTCGACAACGACAAGACCGCCGAGCCGCACTGGGAGCCGTTGTTCGCTGGTTACGAGCCGTCGAAGGCATGGATGCGTGACAACACGCCCGACGCAATAGTGCTCGTGTACAACGATCACGCCACGGCTTTCAGCCTCGACATGATCCCGACGTTTGCTATTGGCACCGCCGCGACGTACGCAGTTGCCGACGAAGGCTGGGGCCCGCGCCCAGTGCCCGAGGTGCAGGGCCACCCCGACCTCGCCGCGCACATCGCGCACTCGGTCATCCAGCAGGACTTTGACCTCACCATCGTCAACCGGATGGACGTCGATCACGGGCTCACGGTCCCGTTGTCGCTGATGTTTGGTCGGCCCGACTCATGGCCCTGTCCGATCATTCCGGTCGCTGTGAATGTCGTCCAGTACCCAGTGCCATCCGGGCAGCGCTGCCTGAACCTTGGCAAAGCCATCCGCAACGCGATCGAGTCGTACGACGAACCGCTGAACGTGCAGGTCTGGGGTACCGGTGGCATGAGTCATCAGCTGCAGGGCCCGCGTGCCGGTCTGATCAATGCTGAGTTCGATGCTGCGTTCCTCGACCAACTCATTGCCGACCCCGCAAACCTTGCGTTGAAGCCGCACGTCGACTACCTCCGCGAGGCAGGTTCCGAAGGCATTGAATTGGTGATGTGGCTGATTGCCCGTGGCGCCATGGCTGACCTTGCGGGCGGTTCTGCGCCCACGGTTGAGCATCGCTTTTATCACGTGCCTGCGAGCAACACGGCCGTTGGCCATCTCATCCTGGCCGAGTCAGGTGCCGAGACTCCATGACCATCAACGTTGCGCTCGCCGGAGCTGGTGCCTTCGGGATCAAACACCTCGATGCCATACGCACGATCGACGATGTACGAGTCGTGTCGATCGTGGACCGAACGACCGAACGGGCCCAAGAGGTCGCCGATGAGTACAACATCGGCCATGTCACGTCGGATTTGGCCGAGAGCTTGGCGTTGGATGAGGTGCATGCCGTCGTGCTTGCCACGCCCACACCGATGCATGCCGCTCAGGCAATCGCCTGCCTCGATGCTGGCAAGCACGTCGAGGTGGAGATCCCGATGTGCGACAACCTCGCCGACGGCCGACGCGTCATTGAGGCGCAGCAGCGCACGGGCCTGGTCGCGATGTGCGGCCACACCCGACGGTTCAACCCGAGCCACCAGTGGGTTAACCGTCGCGTGCAAGCGGGCGATTTTGCAATTCAGCACATGGATGTTCAGACGTACTTTTTCCGTCGGACGAACACCAATGCGCTCGGCCAGCCGCGTAGTTGGACTGATCATCTGCTGTGGCATCACGCGGCCCATACGGTTGACCTGTTCGCACACCAAGTTGGCAGTCCAATCGTTGACGCCCACGTCATGCAGGGGCCGATCCACCCCGAACTCGGAATTGCGATGGACATGTCGATCCAGCTACGTGCTGAGTCAGGGGCGATCTGCACACTTGCGCTGTCGTTCAACAACGACGGCCCCTTCGGCACGTTCTTCCGTTACATCGGCGACACCGGCACGTACGTTGCTCGCTACGACGATCTCGTCGACGGTCGCGACGAGCCGATCGACGTCACTGATGTCGATGTCTCGACCAACGGCATCGAGCTACAGGATCGCGAGTTTTTCTCGGCGATCCGAGAGGGTCGTGAGCCGAACAGCAGCGTTGCCCAGGTGCTGCCCTGCTACGAGATACTCGACCGGTTGGAACGTCAACTCGCTCGCTGAGAAGGTGGCACTTGCTCTGGCGGCGTGCACAGAACCGAGTGGCAAGCAGCGGAGCCGGTCTGGTCAGGGCGACGTACCGAGCACGACAAGCCCGTCTTTCACGGCTGCCACTCCAGCACTGTTGTACACCTCGAACGGAACCGTGATGTTCCCGTCAGGTGTCTTGTTGCCTGGCCAGACCTTGACGGTGATCGTCGACGGGAGTTCCACCATCGCAGCGAACCGGCCTGCAACTCGGCGCACGAGTTCGGGGTCGCCGTCTGCTCGGTGATTGACAACAGCGGTGATCCCGTGGGCGAGCGTGGCGGTGCCGTGCAGGATGATGTCTGGCAGCCCGGCGGCCCGGGCAACGGAGCGGTCGGTGTGGATCGGGTTCCAGATCCGTGCGCACTCCGTGTACACGTGGGCTGCACCGGCGGCGACATCGACAGTTGTCATGATCGGATCGCCGCGACGTTCTGATCCTTGGATAACGGGCGGCAGAGCCGGATCTGGCTGGTCAACGTTGTCGGTCGGAACACCCAGGTAGATGGCATCCTGCGTCGTGGTGGCAACGGGCAGGCCGTGCTGGTCGACGGTTGTCAACCGTGTCGTGACCTTGGCGCCGGAGGAGATGTCGGTCATTCCCACGATGGAAAGTTGGGTCGACAAGCGGTCGCCGGGGCGGACGAGACGGTGCACGATGACGTCGTGCGTTGCGTGGACGCCGGTCAGGACCTCGGCATGCGTCATGCCGAGCGGTTCAGACATCGAACGCGATGCAACGATTGCCTCCCATTCGGGGCACACCGGAAACAGCGGGTGGGCAATCACACCGTCGGGTCGAGTGGTGTCGAGATAGCGATCAGAAAGATCACCGAGTGCCGCTGCGTAGGCCATGGTCCAGCGTTCGTCGATGTCGTGAATCACGGGAGGCAGCGACATGTCGAGGAGAGCAGCAGGAACAGGCATGGGTCAGGTCGTTTCGATCGCCTCGATCATCGCACGCGGGAGGAGCGCGAATCTTGGCGGAAAGCCGTGTCGTCTCGGAGCTCTTCGGTCTAGCTGCCGGGTATGTAGCCGTTGATGTCGATGACGAGGTCGGTTTCGGCGAGTGTGAACACACAGATTTTGCCGCTGTCACCGATTTTGGCGAGGACGGCGTTGGCTGCGACGCCGC
>Ga0209502_10001631_pt1 | contig 19972 bp, 19 predicted proteins | sample ArcticOcean_MG_C_10_FD_187442 | JGI IMG/M metagenome (GOLD analysis project Ga0209502, IMG submission 187442) | Marine microbial communities from western Arctic Ocean - ArcticOcean_MG_CB11_90 (SPAdes) (version 2) | ecosystem: Environmental > Aquatic > Marine > Oceanic | place: Arctic Ocean... | reverse complement strand
ATTAATAAATTTAAAACGTCGTCAGCAAACTTTTTTCCATCGGCTGCATTGTTCAAGCTAGCTTCTGTATAACTTGGAATAAAAGCTGCATTAAAGACTCCTTCAGCAAAAAGTCTCCTGAAGGTATTGGGCAATCTAAAAGCTACAAAAAAAGCATCAGCATAAATTGATGCTCCTAAAAAGGTTGCTATCAATATGTCTCGTAGGTATCCCAATACACGGCTCACCAAAGTATAAAAGCTAAAAGTGGAAACGGAAGACAATAAGTTCATATGTTTTTTTAAAAAAATTAAATTATTGATGATTTTGTCTATTTTATATTACATACTAAATTTTATGACAAAAAAATCTAAAATTGACCATTACACAGATAAAGAGGCCTTAGACTTTCATACACAAGGAAAGTCTGGCAAAATTGAGATAAATTCTTCTAAACCTTTAACAACTAAAAGAGATTTATCTTTAGCTTATTCTCCTGGAGTTGCTGTTCCAGTTAAAAAAATAGCAGAAAATCCCGAAACTGCCTACGATTACACGAGTAAAGGAAATTTAGTTGCAGTTATTAGCAATGGGTCGGCAATTTTAGGGCTTGGAAATCTTGGTGCTCTAGCCTCTAAACCGGTAATGGAAGGAAAATCTGTTTTATTCAAAAGATTTGCAGATATTGATTCGATTGACATAGAAGTTGACAGTTCTGATGCTAATGAAATTATCAATACTATTAAAAATATTGGTAACACGTTTGGTGGAATAAACTTAGAAGATATTGCAGCACCTGATTGTTTCATTATAGAGCAAAAATTAAAAGAACTTTTAGATATTCCAGTTTTTCATGACGATCAACATGGTACAGCAATAATTACAACGGCAGCACTCATTAATGCTTTGGACATTTCCAAAAAAAAAATTAGTGAAATAAAAATTGTTGTAAATGGCGCGGGTGCTTCTGCGATAGCGTGTACAAATTTATTCAAACTATCTGGGGTAAAAAATGAAAATGTAATTATGTGCGACAGATCAGGTGTAATTTATAAAGGTAGAAAAAATGTTGATCAATTTAAATCAGCACATGCTAATGAAACAAAAATAAGAACACTTGCTGAGGCTATAAGCGGTGCAGATGTTTTCTTAGGTTTGTCTGCTAAAGATGTCCTTACAAAAGATATGGTAAAATCAATGGCTAAAAATCCAATTATCTTTGCTTGCGCTAATCCAGATCCAGAAATAAAACCTGAGCTAGTAGAAGAGGTAAGATCTGATGCTATCGTTGCAACAGGTAGATCTGATTACCCAAACCAAGTTAATAACCTTATTGGTTTCCCTTATATTTTTAGAGGAGCACTCGATGTTAGAGCTAAAGAAATTAACGAAGAAATGAAAGTGGCTGCTGCAAAAGCGATTGCACAGCTTGCAAGAGAGGAAGTACCCGATGAAGTAATAGCAGCATACGGGGGTGAGAGACCAAGATATGGAAGAGAATATATTATACCTTCAACTTTTGATCCAAGATTAATTAGTGTTATACCTGCTGCGGTTGCGGAGGCAGCCATGAAATCTGGTGTAGCTAGAATAAAAATTAAAGATATAGAAAAATATAAAGAAGATTTGACTAGAAGGCTCGATCCTTCAATGAATATTATGCAAGGGATTAATGCTCAAATCAAAAAATCTCAGAAAAGAGTTGTTTTTGCAGAGGGGGAAGATCCTAGTATTTTAAGAGCTGCAGTCGCATTTAAAAATAGTAAACTAGGGGTTCCAATCTTAATTGGAAAAGAGGAAAAAGTTAAAGAACAGTTAAAGAATATAGGCTTAGATGAAAACTTTAATATAGAAATTGTAAGCTCAAAAAATGCAGAGAAAAGAGTGAAATATACTAATTACTTATATAAAAAGCTTCAACGAAGTGGAATGCTAGAAAGAGAATGTGATCATCTTGTAAGAAACGATAGGGTTACCTGGGGTTCCTGTATGGTTGGCTGTGGAGACGCTGATGCAATGGTTACTGGAGGTACAAGACACCATGCAGCTACAATAGAGAAATTAAATAAAGTAGTAAATTCTAGGCCTGGAGAAATAATTTTTGGACTAACTATGCTGGTTTCAAAAGGTAGAACAGTTTTTGTAGCCGACACTAATGTTCATGATAATCCAACTGCAGAACAACTTGTCGAAATAGCTATTTCGAGCACAAGAGTTGCGAGATTGTTTGGATTTGATCCTAAAGTAGCTTTTCTTTCTCACTCAACTTTTGGTAAACCATCAACAGTGAGAACGAAACATGTTAGAGAGGCTATTGAATTAATGAAATCTAGAAAAATAGATTTTGATTATGACGGAGAAATGCAGCCTGATGTTGCTTTAGACCCTTTGTATAAAGCTTCATATCCTTTCTCTAAAATTGTAGGTAATGCAAATATTCTAATAATGCCCGCTCTGCACAGCGCCTCTATATCTGTTAAGTTAATGAAAACTTTTGGTGGGGCTAAATTAATCGGACCACTATTGATTGGTCTAGAGCTGCCAATTGAGGTTGCGCCTTTAAGATGTTCTCCATCAGATATTTTAAATCTTGCTTCCATTGCTGCCTATTCATCAGAAGTGATTGATTATAAGAATTAAATTTTATTTCTGCTAAGTTCAGAAACCAAATAAATTGTTGGTACAACTTCATCAACATCATATATTTTTTTTGCTTCAGATATAACTTCTTTTTTCTCTTCATTATTTATAGCAATACCAAAAATATAAACTTTCTTGTTAATTGTTTCTAGAGTGTAATTTCCTGATTTTATTACCTTATTAAAAATTAAAGCCGTTCTTAATTGTGAAGTAATTAATATATCTTTTGCTGTACTCTTGAAATTAGACTGGCCCTTAATGGCTATGGCATTTTTGACTGATCTAACGCCCTTGGTTTCCCATGCTAATTTTGTTATTTTAATTTTTTCTTCAGGTTCATTTACTTTTCCTGTTAAAAATATTTGTCCGTCTAAAACTTCAGCTTGTATGGATAGAAAATATTTTTTCTGTGCAAGAGTCAGTCTTGCAATTAAATTTTTTTGCATTATCGTATCATCGATTTGCATGCCAACAGTTCTTGCATCAAATCCTATACTTACACCTCTGCCGAAAGTAGAAAAACTGGACTTTCCGCAGCTAGTAACAAGTAAAAATAGAAGGACTAAATTAATTATTTTTTTCATTATTTTTTATTTTTAGACAAATTTCATACACTTTTTTTTTTGAAATTTTTTCTTTTTTTGAAATTAATTCTACGACATCTTTTAAACTATACTTTTTAAGATACTCTGTTGCTTCAGTCACAATATCCACATCTGATTCATTCACATTATTAGAGTAAATTTTTGATATTACAACGGTTAGTTCTCCTTTTAGAGTTGTCTTAAAAGGTTTTATTGTGCTTATTTTGTCTCTGTATAAAGTTTCATGTATTTTACTGATTTCTCTGGCGATAAGAATATCTCTCCCTGAAAAATACTCTTTAAAAAATTTTAAATAAAAATTAATTTTTATTCCAGGTATGAAAAATACTAAAGAAAAATCTAAATTTTTAAGACTAATGATAGTTTTGATAAGGTCATTTTCAGTTTTGGGTAAAAAACCATAGAAAAGAAATTTGTCATCAAACCCTGAGATAGAAACAGCAGCCGTTATTGCTGAAGGTCCTGGTATAGGAAAAATTTCAATTTTTTTTTCAATACAGGTTTTAACTAGTAAAAGTCCTGGATCAGAAAGTGTGGGCGTTCCCGCATCAGAGATTAAAGACAAAATTTTGCCTTCATTTAAATATTCTGTGATTTTTTGCAACTCTTTTTTTTCATTAAATTTATGATATGAGACTAATTTTTTTTTAATCTTATAATGATTTAGTAACTTTAAAGACCTTCGAGTATCTTCACATAAAATTATGTCTGATTTTTTTAATACTTCTAAAGACCTTAATGTAATATCATCTAAATTTCCTATTGGTGTTGATACAATATATAGTCCTGGCTTAAATGTGCTCATAAAAAAATGATTAAAAACATTGTTACATTTTTATCTTATATTTTTCTATTATTTTATAGTAATTTAATTGCAGATGAACATAGTGAAAAACTCAAAGTCGGTTTGCTTGCACCTTTTTCTGGTGAATATAAAAAATTAGGTGAATCGTTACTATTGTCCACTCAACTTGCTCTTAATGAAATAGGCAATGAAAATATTATTATTATCCCAAGAGATAGCGGTTCTAATAACAAAGAAAGTTTAAACTCGGCAATAAAAGAAATAAGAAGTAATGGTGCAAAAATAATAATTGGTCCTATGACCTCTTCATCTTTTAAAGAACTTGGAAAATACAACGACACAATTTTTATTTCTCTTTCTAATAAAGAACCTAAAATATCTAACAATGTAATTAATATAGGAATAAGTCTTGAGTCACAACTGGCAGCTATCGAACGATTATTAATCAAAGAGAAAAAAATAAAAACTGTAATTTTATATCCAAAAAATAAATATGAAAAATTTATAGATAAAAAAATTAAGTCACTTAAGTTAAAAAATTATGAAGTCTTTAAATATAATTCTGATCCAAGAATTCTTACTGGTGAAATAGAAAAATTAACTAATTATAGTCAGAGAAAAAAAAACCTAAAAACAAGAAAAAATATTTTACAAAAAAAAGATGACGCTCGTTCAAAAAAAGAATTAGAAATTCTTGAAAGTCTTTACACACTGGGCTCTGTAGATTTTGATTCAGTTATTGTTATTGATTTTGGGAACAATCTTAAAAGTGTTTTATCTTCATTAGTTTATACTGACGTTGACGATAAAAAAGTTCTTATAGCAACAATAAATCAATGGTTTGATGAAAGTATATTTCGTGAAAATTTAGTTAAAAATTTATATTTTCCCTCTGTAGATATGAAACAATTTAAAAAATATAACAAGAATTACTTTAAAACTTTTGGGGTTAAACCAGATGAAATAACCATTCTAGCATATGATGCTTTAGGCCTAATTTATTATGTTTGGAATAAGAATAATGGAATCAAAAATATCAACAATTTTTTTATTAAAGAAAAAATTAAAGGTAAAATTGGAACTTTTAAATTTACAGAAAAGAAAGTTTCTCAGCAACTAAAAATATATAAAACTGAAAATAATAAATTTAAAGAATATTAATTTTTTTTTTTAATTTTTTAAAAGCCATAAACCGATGGTCCATAAGCATTTTTTCTTTTTTATTCATTTGACCAAAAGTTATCTCTCTTCCTTTTGGGATGAAAATTGAATCATAACCAAAACCGTTTCTACCCAATATTTTCTCTGAAATATTCCCCTGGATAACACCGGTTGTTGTGATTTTTTTTATTTCACTGAAAGAAAAAGTTAAGCTACAAATAAATTTAGCTTTAGTGTTTTTTTTCTTTTTATTTTTATTTTTTTTTTTTACCAGTATAATAATTTTCTTCATTGCTTGCTCAAAACTTCCATATTTTTTTGCCCATCGTGCAGAATAAATACCTGGTTTATTTTTGATACAATCCACACAGAGACCCGAGTCATCTGAGATAGTAACAATTTTTGACTTTTTAAAAAAATATTTTGCTTTTAATTCTGAGTTTGATCTGAAAGTTTTGCCAGTTTCTCTTGGACTTTTTATATTAAGTTTAAAAGGAGTAATCTTTTTTATTTTTTTATTTAATAAATAACTAATCTCTTTAATTTTTCCTTTATTATGCGTTCCGATCAATATTTTTGGAATTTTTATCATTTCTCTCTAGTAATTTATTTTTAAGACCCTATATAGCAGTTATGGAAAATGAGAAAGACAATATAATTGATGAAAATCAAGCTTCTGATCATAATGGAGAGTCTCGGGCAATTGAGGAGTCTGAAAAAATTCCGGATGCTTCCCTAGAAGATAGACTAAAAGAAGCTCAAGATAAAATATTAAGGGCTCTTGCTGAAACAGAAAACCAAAGAAGAAGATTTGAAAATGAAACAAAAGAAGCTTTTGAGTATGGAGGTTTTAATCTTGCACGTGAGACATTGTCCGTGCTGGATAATTTACAAAGAGCCTATCAGTCAATTAAAAATGACGAAAATTTAAAGGATAATAAAGATTTAAATAAATTTCTGGAAAATATTGATATTATTGAAAAAGATTTAATTACCATTTTTAAAAAAAATAATATTAAAAAAATAAATTGTCTTAATGAAAAGTTTGATCCTAATAATCATCAAGCAATGCTTGAAATAGAAGATGAAAATGTTGAGCCTGGAACTGTGCTACAAGAAATACAGCCAGGTTATTTTTATAAAGATAGACTCTTAAGGCCTTCGTTTGTAGCCGTGGCTAAAAAAAAAGACATCAAAGATAACAAAAACGATGAAAATAATAATATCTAATGGCTTGTAGAGAGATAAAAAACACCCATATATCTAAAAACAAAGGAATAATATAATGAGTAGAATAATAGGAATAGATCTTGGAACTACAAATTCATGCGTCGCTATCATGGAAGGTTCTCAAGCAAAAGTTTTAGAAAATTCTGAAGGTGCTAGAACAACTCCTTCTATTGTGGCCTTTTTAGAAAACGGTGAGAAATTAGTGGGCCAATCTGCAAAGAGGCAAGCTGTAACTAATGCGCAAGATACTATTTTTGCTTCGAAAAGATTAATGGGTAGAAGTTTTGACGACAGTTCTGTAAAAAAAGATATTAATAAAGTTCCGTATAAAATTGTTAGTTCGGATAAAGGTGAAGCTTGGCTTGAAGCAAAAGGCGAAAAGTATTCTCCATCTCAGATTGCAGCTTTAGTTTTGCAAAAAATGAAAGAGACTGCAGAAAAATATTTGGGTCAAGAAGTTACCAAAGCAGTTATAACGGTTCCAGCATATTTTAATGATGCACAAAGACAAGCGACTAAAGACGCTGGTAAAATAGCAGGACTTGAGGTTTTGAGAATTATAAACGAACCAACTGCCGCTTCTTTGGCCTATGGTTTAGATAAAAAAGGTGGACAAAAAATAGCCGTGTATGATTTAGGTGGAGGAACTTTTGATGTTTCTATACTTGAAATTGGAGATGGTGTTTTTGAAGTAAAATCTACAAATGGTGATACATTTTTAGGCGGGGAAGACTTTGACGACGAAATAGTTAACTATTTAATTAGTGAATTTAAAAAAGATAATGGCATTGATTTGCGAACTGACAAGCTTGCTTTGCAGAGATTGAAAGAAGCTGCCGAAAAAGCAAAAATTGAATTATCTTCTACAACTCAAACTGAGATAAATCTTCCTTTTATCACTGCTGATAAAACTGGACCTAAACATGTCAATTTAAAATTTACTAGAGCTAAATTAGAAGCATTAGTTGAAAAACTAATAGAGAGAACACTGACTCCTTGTAAGACCGCACTGAAAGACTCCGGTTTTTCTGCTGCCGAAATAAATGAAGTAGTTATGGTTGGTGGCATGACGAGAATGCCAAAAGTTATAGAAACAGTAAAAAACTTTTTTGGTAAAGAGCCAAACAAGAGTGTCAATCCTGATGAAGTCGTCGCTATGGGCGCGGCTATACAAGCTGGAGTTCTTCAAGGTGACGTGAAAGATGTTCTATTGTTAGATGTTACTCCTTTATCGTTAGGTATTGAAACATTGGGTGGCGTATCAACTAAATTAATTGAAAAAAATACAACAATTCCGACAAAAAAAAGTCAGGTTTTTTCTACGGCTGAAGATAATCAACCTGCGGTATCGATTAGAGTTTTACAAGGTGAAAGAGAAATGGCTGCCGATAATAAAATGTTAGGAAACTTTGAGCTTATTGGTATTCCGCCAGCATCAAGGGGGACACCTCAAATTGAAGTAACGTTCGATATTGATGCTAATGGAATTGTAAGTGTGTCTGCAAAGGACAAGGGGACGGGCAAAGAGCAAAAAATACAAATTCAAGCCTCTGGTGGCCTAACCGATGCAGAGATTCAAACAATGGTAAAAGAAGCTGAAGCCAACAAAGAGTCAGATAAAAAAAAGAGAGAGACTGTTGATGCAAGAAATCAAGCTGATAGTATTATTTTTTCTACCGAAAAAAGCTTAAAGGAGCATGGAGATAAAATATCGGAAGAAGAGAAAAAAGCTATAGAAACTGGAATTTTAGATTTGAAAAAGTCGCTTGAAGGAACTGATACTGAAGAAGTTAAAAAGAAAACTCAAGATTTAATACAAGTTTCTATGAAGCTTGGCGAAGCAGTTTATAAAAGTCAGCAAAAAGATACGTCAGAAAAAAATGAAGATCAAAAATCCAAAAAAGATGACAAAGAAAATGTAGTTGATGCAGATTTTGAAGACGTAAAGGAAACAAAAGATTCAAAAGAAGATAAGGAAAAAAGCGCCTAAGATACATTGAAAAAAGGGAGCAACTTTTTGTGGCCAAAAGAGACTACTACGATATCTTAGGAGTAAGTAAATCTTCTTCTAAAGATGAAATTAAAAAAGCTTACCGTACAACAGCATTTAAACATCATCCTGATAAAAATCCTGGCAATAAAGCCGCCGAGGATAAATTCAAAGAAGCAAGTGAAGCCTACAGTGTATTATCAGATGATAAAAAGAAAACTAACTACGACCAATTTGGGCACGCAGCTTTTGAAGGAGGAGGTGGCGGAGGATTTGGTGGGTTTGATACTTCATCTTTTTCAGACATCTTTGAAGATTTTTTTGGAGATTTTACAGGTAGTTCTTCTCGAGAATCGGGTGGAAGATCGTCCGGTAACAGAGGGAATGATTTAAGGTACGATTTAACTGTAAGTCTTGAAGATGCGTTCAAAGGGTTAGAAAAAAAAATCGAATACACAACCTACAAAAAATGTAGCGACTGTAAAGGAAGTGGTGCAGAACCTGGATCAAAACCATTAAAATGTGATTATTGTAGCGGTCAAGGTAAAATTAGATCCAGCCAAGGTTTTTTTACAGTTCAGCAAACTTGTCCTCAATGTAGTGGTTATGGGGAAACAATTGGTAAAGCATGTAAAAAATGTAAAGGAAATGGAAAAGTTCAAAGCGATGAAAATGTTTCTGTTAAAATTCCGAAAGGTGTTGATGACGGAACTCGAATAAGATTATCAGGCAAAGGAGAGGCGGGTACAAAAAGTGGTGGGAGTGGAGATTTATATTTATTTATTTCAGTTCAAAATCATAACCTTTTTAAGAGATCTGAAGAAAATTTATTTTTTGAATTGCCTATCACATTCGCAGATGCTGCTTTAGGAACTACCATTGAAGTTCCTTGTATTGACGGAAGTAAAACGAAAGTTAAAATTCCAGAAGGTACCCAATATGGTAAACAGTTAAGACTAAAAGATAAAGGCATGCCTATGTTGCGGAAAAGTTCTTACGGTGACTTATATATTAGAATTATTCCTGAGGTTCCTGTATCATTATCTAAGAAACAGAAAGATCTTTTAGAAGAATTTAAACTGCTTGAAAGCTCCAAACTAAGTCCTTCTATAAAAAGTTTTTTTGATAAAACTAGGAAATTTTGGGGATCGAATTAATGAAAAAAATTAATTTAGCAATTACTGGCTGTATGGGAAGAATGGGTAAACAACTCATTAAGTCTTCTAAGAAAGATATGAATTTCAATCTAATGTCTCTTACAGAAAATAAATTAATTAATAAAAGAATAAATGGTATTAAATTAAATTTAAATAACGATTCAGCCTTCCAAAGAGCGAGCATAATAATTGATTTTACTGTTCCAAAATGCACTTTCGAAATTCTCAAAATTGCATTAAGACTCAAAAAAAGAGTTGTTATTGGAACTACTGGCTTTACTCAAAAAGAGGAAAGTTTAATTAAGGAATACTCAAAAAAAATTCCAATTCTTAAAGCAGGAAACATGAGTCTTGGGATTAACTTGCTTATGTATTTAACAGAAATTGCATCAAAATCCTTGGGAGAAAAATTTTTAAGTAAAGTTTTTGAAGTTCATCACAAATACAAAAAAGACTATCCTTCAGGTACCGCTTTGATGCTTGGCAAGGGTATATCTGATGGGAAGAATAAAAATCTACATAAATTAATAGGGGGAAAATTTTTAAATAAAAAATCTTTTCCTTATGGAAAAAAAATAAACTTTAACTCATTAAGAAAAGGTAAGGTTATTGGGGAACATGAAGTCAAATTTTCTAGCGGCAAAGAAATAATAACTTTGAATCATGAAGCTTTTGATAGAGCTCTTTATTCTGAAGGAGCGTTGACAGCAGCAAAATGGTTAATAAATAAAAAGCCAGGTTTATATTCAATGAGAAATGTTTTAAATTTCAAATAAATTTAAAATCATGAATCAAAATCAAAGAGCCAGACTGGTATTAACAATATTAAATAAAATCTATCCTAAAACCTCTATTCCCCTTAAACACAATAGTAATTTTACTTTACTGGTATCTGTTCTTTTGTCGGCTCAATGCACAGATATTAACGTAAACAATGTAACTAAAAATATATATCCCAAATACAATAAACCTGAACATTTTGCTAAATTAGGTAGAAAAAAAATTGAAACTCTTATAAAAAAAATAGGTATCTTTAGAGTTAAAGCTAAAAGTATTTATTTAATGTCTAATCTATTAATAAAAGATCATAAAGGTATGGTGCCAAATAGTTTTGAAGAGCTGGAAAAATTACCCGGTGTTGGTCATAAAACTGCAAGTGTAGTTATCTCTCAAGGCTTTGGTCAACCAGCTTTCCCTGTTGATACGCACATTCACAGATTGGCTCAGAGATGGGGATTAACTAATGGTAAAAACGTAGTTCAAACTGAAACTGATCTGAAAAGATTATTTCCAAAAAAATCATGGAATAAGCTTCATCTTCAAATGATTTATTATGGGAGAGAATATTGTAAGGCTAGAGATTGTTATGGAATAACGTGTAAAATTTGTAATACTTGTTATCCTAGTAGAAAAAGACAAGTTAGAACTATAAAAGCTTAATAGATATTATGAAAATTTTAGGAATTGGAAATGCAATTGTTGATGTAATTTGCAAAATAGATGAAGACTTTTTGGTAAAAAATAGTTTAGTAAAAAGCACGATGAAACTTGTAGATGAAAAGGAATTCAAACAATTACTTTCTAATCTTAAAATCGAAAGAACTATTGCTGGAGGATCAGTTGCTAACTCTATTGTAGGTCTGGCTCAGCTTAAAAATCAAGTTTCTTTTATAGGAAAAGTTAGTGACGATGAATTGGGCAAAGAATATGAAAAAAGCTTAACGGATGAAAAAGTAAACTATTGTTATAATAAAAAATTAGAAAAAATTTCTACTGGAACATGCTTAATTTTAATTACACCTGACTCGGAAAGAACAATGTGTACTTTTCTGGGTATAGCTGGACAAATTTCTCCTAACGATATCGATGAAAATTTTATTAAACAGAGTGAACTAGTTTTTCTAGAGGGATACTTGTGGGATGAAGGCGAACCTAAAGCAGCTTTTGATAAATCACTAATGCTTGCAAATAAAACAGCAATGTCTTTATCAGATAAATTTTGTGTAGTTAGACATAAGAAAAGTTTTTATCATTTAGTTAAAAACAAACTAGATATTATTTTTGCAAATGAACAAGAAATTATGGAGTTGATTAATGCTCAAACATTTAATGATGTGATTGAATTTGGAAAAGATTTAAATAAATTATTAATAATAACAAGATCAGATAAAGGGAGTATTGCGATCAGCAAATCCGACGTTTCAGAGTGTGAGGCTCAAAAAAATCTTAAAATAACTGACTTAACAGGAGCGGGAGATCTATTTGCGGCTGGTTTTTTGCATGGCTTTATTAACAAGATGTCAAATAAGGAATGCTTGCATAAAGGGACTGAAATGGCTTCTAAAATAATTCAAAAAATTGGCGCACGATTAAATTAATACAAATTAATTTTTTTTTCTTTTAAAACTTCCTTTTCCCTTTTTTGCTTTGATGACACGTTTACCATATTTTTTTGTAAATAATTCTTTAGCAATTCTGTTTCTTTTTTTCAAATCAAGTAACCGGCTTTTGAACTTCTTATAAAATTTTCATCTTCGAATTTATCTAAGATTTTTTTTCTAAGTCTGTAAATATGTGTTTCAACTGTATGACTGTCAGCAGCATCAGAGTAATTCCAAATCTTTTTTAAAAGATTATTTTTGGATATTGGTTTTTTTTCATTAAATAATAATTCAATTAATTGAATTTCTCTTTCAGTAATAGTAATTGACAAACTCTCTTTTTTTAATTTTTTTTCATTTTTATCTATTTTGTATTCTTTAATATGAATAGAAGAATTTTGATTAAATTTTTCAGAAGTTATAAGATTTATAACATTCATATTAAGATCTATTAACGTCAAAGGAAAAATAATTTTATTGGTATGATTACAGGATTTTAAATTTCCAGATTTTTCAATTAATAAAATGGGTTTGTTATTTACACTGTTTATTAAACTTAAATTTTTTATATCTTTACAAGTTTCACTATCTATTAAAAGACAATTTACTTTAGAAATTGTATCAATAAATAAAGTGTCTTTATTAAAAAATATTAATGAAAAATCTAAATATTCTTTAATTTCAAGTAATGATTTATTGAAGTTTTCCGTTCCAAAAACAAGTAAACTATTTTTCATAATAATATGAATATAAAATTTAAAAATAAATTTTTATACTTTAATAAGTATAAGATAAAATGTTCTATAGGTAAAAGAGGAATTACTGTTAAAAAAATAGAAGGTGATAATAAAACGCCAGCTGGGAGGTTTAGATTTAAGTCTATATTTTACAGAAAAGACAGAGTTTCAAAAATTAAAACTAGTCTTCAGAAGATAGTGATAACAAAAAAAATGGGTTGGTGCGATGACGTAAATTCTAATTTTTACAATAAATTAATTAAATTTCCATTTAAGAAAAGTGCAGAAAAGTTTTGGATAAAAGATAATATTTACGATGTAATAATAATACTTAATTATAATATGAATCCTATATTAAAAAACAAAGGAAGTGCTGTATTTCTACATGTTGCAAGAAAAAATTATACTCCGACTAAAGGATGTATTGCCATTTCAAAAAAAGATATGCATTTTTTAATTAGTAAAATTAACACTAGAACTAAATTAATAATATATTAAGCTCTGTTTCCAAATATAGAACTGCCAATACGCACGTATGTAGCTTCGTATTTTAAAGCTTCCTGATAATCCCCGGACATACCCAAACTTAACTGTTTAAGACCTAATGATTTATTTAATTCCATTAAATTTTTAAAATAAATACTTTCATTTCCGTCGTTAGGTGGCAACGCCATCAAACCAATTATATTGATTCTTAAATCTTTTATGCAATAATAATAAAAATCATCAAGTAACTCTATTCCGATCCCTGATTTTTGTTTTTCCTTTCCAACATTTACTTGTATAAAATATTGTAACTTTTTGTCTGCATCGTTTTCGTGTTTGGCTAAAAGATGAGCAAGTTTCTGGTTGTCCAATGAATGTATATAGTCAAATAAGTTAACAGCTTCTTTTGCCTTGTTAGATTGTAATTTGCCAATCATATGGAGTTTAATGTTTGGTTTTTTTATTTTTATATTTGACCATTTAGCCTGTGCTTCTTGAACTTTATTTTCACCAAAATGCACATGCCCATACTCAACTAATGGCTCTATGTGATCATAAGTGAATGTTTTACTGACCGCTATAATCTTTACGTTGCTATTATTAATTAGAGATTTTATATTTTCTAATCTTTTAACTATAGAATTCATAAATGTTTATTATAAAAAGTAACTATTATTTATATATAGAGAATACAGACAATATAGATCTTAATTGCTTTAAAAAAAGTAAAAAGATTTCTATTATATATAGAAATAATAATATTCAAGAAAGTATAGACAAATTAAATAGTTTTAGGAAAAAATGCCATACAAAAGGTTTTAAATTATATATTTCAAATAATATGAAACTGTTAAAGAATTGTAGAGCTGATGGCTTATATGTTTCTTCCTATAATAAAAAAATTTATCTAAATAAAAACCTTACTGTAATAGGCTCAGCCCATTCTTTTAAAGAAATTAATCAAAAAATAAAACAAGGTTGTAAAACTATTTTTTTATCTAGACTTTTCAAGACTTCTTATGAGGATAAAAAAGGATATCTAGGCCTTATTAAATTTAATCTATTGGCCAGTAAATATAAAGCAAATATTGTTCCCTTAGGTGGCATTAGAGTCTTCAACCTAAATAAACTTAACCTAGTGAGTAGTGATAGTTTAGCTTTATTATCTGAAGCAAAAAAAAAGCCGGCTATTGCTAACCGGCTTTTTTAATCAAATTAAGTTCTAACTAAAACGCTACGCTAATACCAAGTGTTTTAGAATCGTCATTTGCAAGTGCAACATAACCTGCATTAGTAGTTTCAGCCGATTGGAGACCGATAGTCATCCCGCCAATTGCGTAACCTAAATTTAATGCTTCAGTTTCTTGTTCTACACCACCTACTTGTGCAAGCGCGTTTGCACCACCAAAATTTTCGTTGGTTACAGTAGATGTAACTTTGTTCCAAGAAATAGATAAACTATCGTTTATTGCGTAAGCAATACCGATAATATCATCTTTGTAACGAATACCACTATTTGTAGCAGTTTCTCCTAATTCGTTATGTTTTTTTTGAAAACCTATTTTAACAGGACCGTACGCATAATTTATCGCGGCTGTTAATTCAAGAGTATCATCTGATCCAACTGCTGTTGCATTTTCTAAATCAGTAATACCAGTAGTTATTGTTGCTCCACTTAACACATCAGTTAAAGCTCCTAGATCAGTAGTTAGTGATACAACAGTTGCGTCTCCCGTACCAGCTCCAGTATCTCCAGAAACTGAGTTGTCTGTTCCTTTAGCACCGTCAACTTTTGGGTAATACTTAGCATTCAATTTACCAGCGAAAGGTATGTCGTATTTAATTCCTACGCCCATTTGTGATGCTCCACCACCGATATCAACATAAGTTCCAGATCCTGAACCGTTTGCTTCTTCGTATGCACTTGGAGTTACGTCATCTATTGAATCCATTGGGTCAGAGTCTGAACCGATGTAAATTGTTCCCATAGTATTAGAGAAAGCAATTTGAGAATTACTGAATAGTAAAGTATCTCCTGTATCTTGCATTACTGAAACAGTTATACCGTTATCCAATTCAGTTGAACCAGCGAATTTTAATTCTCTGTCAGTACCTAATGGGTTACCAGTAGTACTTCCTGAATCTGTTCTATAAGTAGTTTCCATATTTCCAGTTACAGTTAATTCACCAGCGTTTGCGCTACCGATTACTGTAAATAAAAATGAAATAGCTACTAATATTTTTGTTATTTTCATATTATATCCTATTTGTTATTATTAATATTAACTGTGCAATTTATAATGTATTTAGGTTCCGTATTTTTTATTATGTTGCACAAACCCTTTATTTTTTAGTTTTAGTGATATATATACAACACTTTTTTTTATATAATATTATTTGTTTTAAAAGGTAAAAAAGGCCATAAACACCCCTAAACCTATGTTTTCTAAAAATTATATCTTTAAAATATTAGTTGTTAAAGTAATTGTAGTAATAAGCTTACTTTCGTTAACAAATTGCTCTGTTCCGAAATTCATGAAGCCTACCAAACAAGACTCTTCAAGTTCGGTAAATGCAAAAGAAAGGGCTAGAGAAAATATCAATCAAGGAAAAGGAATATCTTTAAAAGGTCTTGCTAAAGGACGTGGATCAACAAATTATCAGTTTAGCACTTCTAATCCTTTGTGGAGATCTTCTTTGGAAATTTTAGACTTTTTGCCCTTAACTACAGTTGATTACTCAGGTGGTATTATAATTACCGACTGGTACAATGACTCTAATAGCAATGACTCCATTAAAATAACAGTTCGTTTTTTGTCTAATGAAATTAGATCTGATAGTTTGAAAATAATCATTCATAATAAAAATTGTCAAACTAACCAAAATTGTAAAATAATAGAGTCCAAATCAATTATTAAAGAGGAATTGCAAAGATCTATTTTATCTAAAGCTATGATTTTTGAAAAAGAATCCAAAAAAAAATAATTAGTTTTTAAATGGAACGACTCAACTTTCAGTTAATTGAAGAAAAATGGCAATCTTTTTTTGAAAAGAAAAAACTTTATAATTCAAAAACAAATACTAAATTTTATTGTTTAGAAATGTTTCCTTATCCATCGGGAAAAATTCACATGGGACATGTGAGAAATTACACCATAGGTGATGTGATCGCTCGTTTTAAATATCTAAATGGATTTAATGTTTTACATCCCATGGGTTGGGACTCTTTTGGTTTACCCGCAGAGAATGCAGCAAAAGAAAATAATTTACATCCAAAAGAATGGACAAAAAAAAATATCTCGCAAATGAAAAGACAGCTTAAACTATTAGGTTTATCAATAGATTGGGATCTTGAAATATCAACTTGTGATGAAAAATATTATAAACACCAACAGGAAATATTTATTGAATTTTATAATAAAGGATATGTATCTAGAAAAGAAAATTATGTTAATTGGGACCCAATTGAGCAAACAGTTCTGGCTAATGAGCAGGTGATTGATGGCAAAGGTTGGCGCTCAGGTGCTATCGTTCAAAGAAAAAAAATATCGCAATGGGTTTTTAATATTACAAAATTTGCAGATGAACTTTTAAATGATATTGAGTTATTAAAAGACTGGCCAGAAAAAGTTAAGTTAATGCAAAAAAATTGGATTGGAAAATCTGTTGGATGCGAAATTGACTTTGAATTAGTTGAAAATAAAGAAAAAATTAAAGTTTTTACTACAAGACCTGATACTATTTTTGGTGCTTCTTTTTTGGCTATCTCGATAGATCATTCATTATGTCATCAATTTGAAAAAAATAAAAACTTTATTATATTTAAAGAAGAGTGTTTAAAAGTAGGAACTACAGAAGAATCTTTAGCTGTTGCTGAGAAAAATGGTTTTAACACCGGTTTGTTTGCAAATCATCCGTTTATTAAAAACAAAAAAATACCAATTTTCATAGCAAATTTTGTTTTGATGGATTACGGTACGGGAGCTATATTTGGATGTCCTGCACACGATCAACGAGATTTAGATTTTGCAAAAAAATATAATTTAGAAATTATAGAAGTTGTCACTGAAAATAAAAATAAACCTAAAAATTTTACCATTATAAATGAAGCTTATACCTCACGTGGAATAATGGTTAATTCTGATTTTTTAAATAATTTAGATGTAGAAACAGCAAAAATAAAAGCAATAGAAACCATTGAAAAAAATAAGATAGGTCAAAAGAAAACTTCATTTAGATTAAAAGATTGGGGGGTATCAAGACAAAGATATTGGGGTTGCCCTATACCAATGATTTATTTAGAGGACGGAAGTATAGTACCCGTAGAGAAAAATGAGTTGCCTATAAGACTGCCTGATGATGTGGATTTAAAAGAAAATGGAAACCCATTGGCTAATCACCCTACCTGGAAAAAAACTATTCAACAAAAAACTGGCAAACAGGCTACAAGAGAAACTGACACATTAGATACTTTTGTGGACTCTTCCTGGTATTTTATGAGGTTTTGTTCGCCTAAAGACCAGAAAGAACCATTTGATATCGATAAGTTAAATTACTGGATGCCTGTTGATCAATATATTGGTGGTGTAGAGCATGCGATCTTGCATTTACTTTATTCACGATTTTTCATGCGCGCGCTTCAAAGAAATAACACCAAAATTAAAACTATAGAACCATTCAAAGGTCTTTTTACCCAAGGTATGGTTTGTCATGAAACATATAAAGATATTGATGGTAAATGGATAAGCCCCGAGGAAATAGAAAAAGATTCCAAAGGGGAATTTATAAAAAGCTCAGATAAAACTCATGTTATTGTAGGTCCATCAGAGTCTATGTCGAAATCAAAAAAAAATGTGATCGATCCCGAGAATATGATTAAGTCTTACGGGGCTGATGCTGTTAGGTGGTTTATATTATCAGATAGCCCTCCTGAAAAAGATGTGCAATGGTCTAACCAAGGGGTAAATGCAGCTTATAAGTTTTTACAAAAAATTTATAATTTAACACATGTAATTAACAATCGTAGAGATGTAAAAAATATAAAAGATAAAAATTTTGATATTAAATTTAATAATTATATTTTTAAAATCACAGACTTAATTAATAATTTTCAATTAAATGTAGTTATTGCAAACATTTATGGGATATATAATTTATTTAACTCTGTGCTGAATGAGGAAATAAGCAATGAATGTTTAAAAAAAAATCTTTCCAAATTAATGAAGATGCTTATTCCTTTTGTGCCTCATCTAGCACATGAATGTTTAGAACAGTTAAATTCAAAAAATGTAAATATTTGGCCTGCCGTTGATGGTAAACTAGAGTTGGGTGAAAAAATTAAAATTGCCATACAGATAAATGGAAAAACAAGAGAAATTATAGAGATTGAAAAAGACTTAGATGAAAAAGATGTTATAATTGAATGTAAAAAATCTAATAAAATTAAAGATCAATTAACAAAAAATAAAATTCAGAAAATAATATACGTAAAAAATAGAATTATTAATTATCTTATTAATTAAATAAAATGAAAAAAAAAATTAAGTACATATTAATAATTATTTTATCAGGATTATTATTTTCCTGTGGATTTAAGCCATTGAATCAAAAAGCTGGTAACCTAATTAACTTTCAGGATATTAACATTGTTGGTGACCAAAGAATTGCATACAAACTAAAAAATAATATTGCCTTACTATCTGATAAAAAATCAGGAAAAAAATATCATGCTCAAATAAAAATACAAGAAAGTTTAAATAAAAAAATAAAAGATAAAAGAAACCAAACTACGAGATATAACTTGTCTATAAATGTGAATTTGGAGCTAATTAAAATTGACAATAATGATATAATACAAAAAACATTTGAAAATAATGAAGACTATGCTGTAGCTGCAACACACTCAAAAACAATAATAAATAAAAAAAATGCAGTTAATAATATTATTCGACAAATTACAGATGATATAAATACTTTTATAATTTTGACGATGAGGAATAGGTGATACTAAAAAGTTATATAGTTGAGCAAAATCTAGAGATCTTAAATAGTTACCAAGGAACTTTAATTTATGGTGAAAACATTGGAATTAAGGACGATATTAAACAAGCATTAAAAGATAAAAATAAAAATACTGAAATAATAACTTTTTTTGAAGATGAAATATTAAAAAATAAAAATATCTTATATCAGAATGTGTTTAATGAATCACTTTTTAGCGAAAAAAGAATTATTTTTATACTAGGAGCGTCAGATAAAATTCATAATATAATTCTAGAATGCTTAGAAAAAGAAGATAATAATATTAAAATTTATATCTTTTCAGAGAAATTAGAAAATAGATCAAAACTAAAAGATCTGTTTGGAAAAAGTAAAAAATTAGCAATTTTTCCCTGCTATAAAGATAATGAACGAAGCTTAATTAATTACATCAACAAAGAACTAAGAGAATTTAAAGGTTTATCTGGTGAGATAATTAACCTAATAATTTCTAATTCAAATATGGATAGAAGAGTTATTTTGAGTGAGATTATGAAAATTAAAATGTTTTTTCTTGAAAAAAAAATTAACAAAGAAGAAATTTTGGAAATTTTAAATGTTAAAAGTGATACTTCTTTTGATGAAATTAGAGACGGTGCACTATATGGAGAAAAGAAGAAAATTAACAAATTATTATCTGAAATTGAACTCCAAATTGAAGATACTTTTTTTTATTTGAATAATTTAAGTTTTAGAATCATGAAACTACAAGAAATAATTAAACTTAGTAACGGTAATAAAGACAAGTATGAAGAGACTATA
>Ga0209502_10001629_pt1 | contig 19995 bp, 27 predicted proteins | sample ArcticOcean_MG_C_10_FD_187442 | JGI IMG/M metagenome (GOLD analysis project Ga0209502, IMG submission 187442) | Marine microbial communities from western Arctic Ocean - ArcticOcean_MG_CB11_90 (SPAdes) (version 2) | ecosystem: Environmental > Aquatic > Marine > Oceanic | place: Arctic Ocean... | reverse complement strand
GGTGATGCCTGGTGACAATGTCGAGATGACGGTCCAGCTCGGTAAGCCGATTGCTATGGACGAAGGTCTTCGCTTCGCCATCCGTGAAGGTGGCCGCACTGTTGGTGCCGGCCGCGTCACCAAGATCTTGAAGTGAGCTGATTGACCATGGCACAGAGCATCCGTATCCGTCTCAAGGCATTTGACCACGAGATCATCGACCAGTCGACAAAGAAGATCGTCGAAACAGTCACCCGCACCGACGCCACCGTTCGTGGCCCGATTCCGTTGCCGACAGCGAAGCATCGCTACACGGTTATTAAAGGGCCGCACGTCGACAAGGACTCTCGCGAGCACTTCGAGATCCGTGTCCATAAGCGTCTCATCGACATCGTCGGTCCGAACGCCAAGACGATCGACAGCTTGCAGCGCATCGAGTTGCCGGCCGGCGTTGACATCGAAATCAAAATCCAGAACGGCTGACCACTCTCTCGAGTGACGGTCTGATGGACCGCACGCCGGCGGCGCACTTCGTCCTATCTTTGGGGCGGGGTGCGCCGCCGTTGTCGTTTTCTGCTGGGCAGTCGGGGGACGCTGAATAGTTGGTGTGAGCCGAGTTGTTCAATCCCAGTTGTGAAACAGGTGAGAACCTCGTTGCTCGACCCGGCCCATACCGCTTGCTCCCGATAGACAGAGGCCATGGCAACGCAGCCACCGATGTTCCTTCCGCCGCCCCAGCAGGGCTCGACGCCATTGCCTCCCGCGCCGCCGAACGGCCGGCATCGCCAGCGCAGGCGCTTCATCTTTATTGGTGTTGTCGGCGTCGTTGCCTGGGTCGCTGGGCTGGCCGGAGCGCTCCTGGGCAGTCAGATCTCAACCTGGCTGGACCAACCTCCGACGCGCGCGAGTGACGAAGCTGTGAGGATTGCTGAACCACGCAATGCGATCGAAGCCCGCGTCAACGTCGCCGAAGTTGCCATGTTCGTCGCCCCGACTGTCGTCACGATCAGTGCCGACGTTGGTGGCGGGACCTCGCTGGGTACTGGCGTGATCATTTCTTCACAGGGTGAAATTTTGACCAACGCGCATGTCATCGAAGGTGCCACTGAGATCCGAGTCCGTTTGTCAGGTGAGACCGAACCGCGTTCGGTAAGCCTGTTGGCGTCGGATCGCGGCAACGACCTCGCGCTGCTGCGGATGAGCGGTGACGGTTTTGAAGCGGCGATATTTGCGGACCCCGGAAGTGTGCGCCTCGGCGACGAAGCACTTGCCATCGGCTTTGCACTGGGGCTTGATGGGGCGCCATCGGTCACCCTCGGCATTGTGTCCGCTCTCGATCGAACGATCTCACAGGCCGACGTTTTCCTCGACGGCCTCATCCAGACAGACGCAGCCATCTCATCTGGTAACTCTGGTGGTCCGCTCGTCAATGCCGCTGGCGAGGTCATTGGGATCAATACCGCCGTTGCCCGTGACACTGCCACAACGTCGGCGACCAACGTCGGGTTTGCGATCTCAGTCACCGAGGCGCTCCCAATCATTGAGGCTCTTCGGGCGCAGGCCGATGGCGCCGAACGGAACGAGGCGTACTTCGGGGTGGGCCTCGAGGATCGACGCGATGGCGGCCAAGGCGTGTTCGTCACTGGCGTTGGAGAGGGGACTCCGGCCGCAGGGGCCGGGGTACTTCGTGGGGACCTGATTGTCGCTGTCGACGGTGCCGCCACAGATGGCTCGGCCGGCGTGATCGCTGCGATCCGCGACAAGGAAGCTGGTGACAGCGTCACGGTTACGCTCATTCGCGAAGGCGTATCGGTCGATGTCACCGTCGAACTCACCAGCCGGCCCGGCAACTGACCCTTCGGCGCTGGGGCGGCGCCTTGGAAGACAGTAGTGGTTTTGAGCCATCAGCGCAGCGGCGATCGCTGCTCCTGTTGAGGTCCTGCCGGGGCTCAAGCTGTCGGGCAAGTGGGCCGACCCGTCTGTTTGGCGCGAGCTGAGGTGTCGAGTCGTCTTGTTGAAGGACCCGGCCACGACGCACACTGCACTATCTTGAGCGAGACCGACCCGAGGCGATGCCACGCGTGGCGGACTGGCTCGGCGCTCGTTACCCGTGATGTTCGCAGCGGTGAGTTGTGATCACGTCACGGTACTTTCGGCTACGTGCACCCAGCGGGTGAAGCCGCGTCGCTTCATTACGGAGTGGACCTGGATGTTGGCGTAACCGGTGTCGGTCAGCCAGGTGGTGATATTGGTTGGAGCGACGAACACGGCACGCGGAGCGAGGCCGGCACATTGCTCGAGAATGGCCCGGATGACACCTTCGTCGGCGTTGATCGCATGGCCGTAGGGCAGATCGGTGACGATGGCGTCGGCGTACTGGACGTGGCTGCGAGAGTCGGCCTGAACAACTGTGCCGGGATAGCCGAAGTGGGCGAGATTCTCGTGCGTCATCCCGGCCAGTGCCGGCTTCCAGTCGACGCCGAAGGCCTCGATGCCGAGTGATGCCGCTTCGACGACGATTGAGCCGGCCCCACAGCAAGGGTCGAGAATCGACCGTGCATCTGGCACCAGGTTGACGAGCGCTCGGGAGAACCGTCCGTCGAGCGACGAGGACGTTGTCCACGGCTTGTTGTCGTGCAATCGATACGAAGCTGCGCTCTCGGCTTCGATCTCGCCGAACATAAGGTTGCGCTCCCCAACGATGACCAGGAAGTGATGCAACGGGTTGCCGAGGTCGGGGAACTCCTGGAGCGCATCGGCCAGCATGATGGCGATCTCGATCCGGCCGAGCGGCGATCGGCTCTCCGGGTCATGGACGTCGATCCTGAACCGATCTGACTGGATGGTGTTGGCTCGGACCGCGATCGCGTCGCGAAGCTCCTCAATGGTGTCTGCGCTCACGATGATGCGGACGCCACGGTGGACGTAGGCGGCACGGTCGATTCGGTCGATCCGTTCACAGGTGCTCACGCCATCGGCGTCTGGTGACCCGCCGGTAAGAGCCATCGCCTCGGCCTGGATCAGCCCGTTTCGCTCGCCTCGAGCCGTGATTGCCACGTGCAAGTTGCTCGCCATTGCAACATCATGGCGGCCGGGCTCGCAAGATCATTGCGGCCGGGCTCGCAAGATCATGGCGGCTGGGCTCGCAAGATCATTGCGGCCGGGCTCGCAATCTGTTCCCTGACCTGCCGGCCTACCCTTCCTGCGGTGACGAATCAGCCAAAAGAAGCGCCTGACGGCATTCGAATACCGACGGCCCACCCGTTGCCGAGCTGGCTTGGCATTGTCTTGGTAGCAGGCACGTCGGCCGCCGTGCTGGTGCTCGAAATTCTCGCCGGTCGGCTACTTGCACCGTATGTCGGTGTCAGCCTTGAGACGTACACCGGAATCATCGGCACGATCCTTGCCGGCATCGCCTTGGGTGCGTGGGTTGGTGGGTATCTTGCCGACCGCATTGACCCGCGGCGATTACTTCCCGTGCTGTTGATGCTGGGCGGGGCCCTCGCGATTACGACGATTCCCGTTGTGCGTGTGATTGGCAGCGGCAGCTCGGGTGGTGGCGGCCCGATGATTCTGATTCTTGCAGCCTTTGGTTTCTTGCCGTCAGCAACGGTGCTCAGTGCGGTGCCGCCTGCAGTCATCAAACTGCAATTGCGAGATCTGAATCAGACCGGCGCGACCGTTGGCCAATTGTCGGCCTGGAGCACTGCCGGGGCAATCTTCGGCACATTTTTCATTGGCTTCGTGCTGGTGGCCACTGCTGCGGTATCGACATTGATCGTCACGACCGGCCTGCTGCTCCTGGCGAGCGGCGTGGCGTTGGCGATTTTCGCCGGATCGGCAACCGCATCGCCGCAGCAGCAGGTCACGGAACTGATGGGCATCAGCGGGCTCGCGGCGATGTCGATCCTGGGAACCGTGGCCATCGACTCGCCCTGCGAGATACAGACGAGCTACTACTGCCTCTCCGTGCTCGAAGATGCAGGTGACCCGACCCGATCTGTTTTAGTGCTCGACGATCTCCGCCACAGTTCTGTCGATACTGACGATCCGTCCGTTCTTGCTTTCTGGTACGTGCGGCGGCTCGTCGATGCGATCAAGTTGGCGCCAGCAGCCAATGACATCGTGTATCTGGGTGGGGGAGCGTTGACCATTCCACGGTACGTCCGCGACAGCGCGCCCGGGACGAACCAGACAGTGTTTGAGATCGACGGTGACCTGATCGATGTCGTCGAGACCCAGATGGGGCTCGACCGCAATAAACCCGAGCCGATTCGAATCGTTATCGGCGATGCCCGGCTCGCCCTTGATCAAGTCGCCGACGACAGCGCTGACATCGTGATTGGCGACGCTTTCGGTAGCCGGTCGGTGCCATTCCACCTTGCAACCGAAGAATTCATTGGCGACGTCGCGCGTGTGCTCCGCCCAGGGGGCACGTACGCCGCAAACATTATCGATGGCGGCCAGCAGCGGTTCCTCGCCGCCGAAGCAGCCACGCTCGCTCGCGTGTTCGACCACGTCGTGGTGATTCGCGGTGAAGCAATTGCGGCGGGCCGCCGTGGTAACGCCGTGATTGTCGCCAGCGACACGCCAATCGACGCGGCCGCCTTCGAGGCGTTGCGAGTCGCGGCCGACGATCCGGGCGAGCTGGTTGCCGACATTGGCGGGTTCATCGACGGCGCAACGATCCTCACCGACGATTTTGCCCCCGTCGACCAGCTCATCAACGCCGGTTCCTAGTCTTGGGCTGCTCTCGGCAAGATTGACGGCGGATTCGGTTGTTCTCTGTCCTGACTTCACACGATTGATGACCTGTAGATGAAGATAGGGCATCAAACTGGCTTGGAGGTGTCGCGAGTCACGTGCATCCGGGAGAAACCCCATGAACACGCGAGTTGGGTTCGCGTGGCCTTCCCCCTACCATTGCATGGCCGTGATCGGGATACGTTCCGTGATCGACAAGAACGACAAATGATGTTCGTGTAGGCCCTCCCCGACGTTGGGAATGGAACCGCACGGCACCCTATGAATCGTGCTCCGAGCGTCTGAGTGCACCAACATTGGTGCGTCCAGGCCCGGAGCATTTGCGTGGAGAGCCCCCGGTATATCGCCGGATGGCTTGGACAACGGAAAGGCTGCCGGAAATGGCACAACAAGCGATCGTCGGCGAAAAGGTCGGCATGACGCAAACGTGGGTGGACGACAAAGTCGTTCCCGTCACAATGCTTCGTGTTGCACCTATGCGCATCGTGCAGATCAAGACCAATGAACGTGATGGATACACCGCTTTGCAGGTGACCTACGGACAGAAGAAGGCCAACAAGCTGAACAAGCCACAGGCCGGGCACTTCGAGAAAGCCGGCGTCGAGCCGGGTAAGCGGCTCGTTGAGCTGCGTCTCGATTCCGTAGATGGCTTTGAAGTCGGCCAAGAAATCACGGTCGAGCAAATCGCCGCTGGTACGAAGGTCGATGTGACCGCAACCAGCCGCGGTAAAGGCTTCGCCGGTGTCATGAAGCGTCACAACTTCAAGGGAGCACCTGCCTCGCACGGTGCTCACAAGAACCACCGTAAGCCTGGCGCCATCGGCCAGTGTGCCTTCCCAGCCCGTGTCTTCAAGGGCATGCGCATGGCAGGCCACATGGGTCATGAGCAGGTCACGACGCAGAATCTCGAAGTCGTTAAGAGCGACGTTGAGCGAAACATTCTGCTCGTCAAAGGCTCCGTCCCCGGCCCCGCCGGCGGCGTGGTCATTGTTCGCAACGCAGTCAAGTTCGCTGGAAAGGTTTCCTGACATGGCATCACTGACTCTCAAGAACGCTTCCGGCAAAGACGCCGGCTCGGTCGAACTCGACGACGCCATCTTTGGCATCGAGCCGAACGTGCCGCTCATGCACCAGGTCGTTACCGCTCAGCTGGCCGCACGTCGTGCTGGAACGCAGAGCGCCAAAACTCGTGCCGAGGTGCGTGGTGGCGGTCGCAAGCCGTACGCCCAGAAGGGCACAGGTAACGCCCGTCAGGGTTCAATCCGTGCACCGCAGTTCGCCGGTGGTGGCGTTGCGTTGGCTCCCAAGCCCCGCAGCTACAGCCAAAAGACGCCCAAGAAGATGATCAAAGCGGCCCTTCGCTCGGCATTGTCTGACCGGGCTGCTGAAGGCAAGGTCATCGTCGTCGATAGCTACGGCATCGACTCACCGAAGACGAAGGACGCCAAGGCGCTCCTCGCCGCTCTCGACATTTCGGGCACTGTGCTCGTAGTTGTGGGCCGTGACGACGCCAATGCTGCCTTGAGCTTCCGCAACCTGCCTCACGTGCACGTGATCAGCCCCGGAGAGCTCAACACGTACGACGTGCTGTGCAACGACTGGCTCGTCTTCAGCAAGGATGTTGTTCCTGCTCGTGAAGCCCAGGTCGCAGCACCGAAGGCTGACAAGCCTGCCGCCAAGCCGAAGGCTGACAAGCCTGCCGCCAAGCCGAAGGCTGACAAGCCCGCCGCCGAAGCTGCTGCATCGCCACATGGCGAAGGCTCACACGCCCCGATCGAGGGCGACGAAATGCCTGATGGCTTCCCCATCAAGGGCAACGCCACCTCGAAGCTCTACCACCTTCCCGAAACGTCCTTCTACAACCGGACGACCGCCGAAGTGTGGTTTGCCACTGAAGAAGCCGCAGAGTCTGCTGGCTTCACCCGCCCGGCTTCGCAGCTGAAGAAGGAAGAGGAGTCCTGACATGAAGGATCCCCGCGACATCATCATCGCTCCGATCGTTTCCGAGAAGAGCTACGCCCTCATCGAGACCGGCGTGTACACCTTCGAAGTGGCCAAGACGGCCTCCAAGCCCGAGATCCGCGATGCGGTCGAGAGCATTTGGGGCGTTGAGGTTCGCAGTGTGAACACACTCAACCGACAGGGCAAGCGCAAGCGCACCCGCGGTACGAACCGTGTCGGCCAGAAGCCCAGCCAAAAGCGGGCCATCGTTACCCTGGCAGCGGGCGAAATCCCGCTGTTCGAGAACTGAGCGCATCATGGCAATTCGTTCACGCAAGCCCACATCACCCGGCCGTCGCTTCCAGACGAGCTCCGACTTCAGCGACGTCACCAAGACGACGCCTGAGAAGACGTTGCTCGCACCGAAGAGCCGCACCGGTGGTCGCAACAGCTACGGCCGCAAAACCAGCCGTCACCGCGGTGGTGGCCACAAGCAGCAATACCGCATCATTGACTTCAAGCGAGTCAAGGATGGCGTTACCGCCAAGGTCGCTGCCATCGAGTATGACCCGAACCGCACCTGCCGTATTGCACTGCTGCATTACTCAGATGGCCAGAAGGCATACATCTTGGCTCCCCGTGGCCTCGGAGTCGGCGACCAAGTCGTCTCCGGCCAGGGCTCGGACATTAAGCCCGGCAACGCCATGCCACTCCGGTTTATCCCGGTTGGTACGACTATCCACAACGTTGAACTGCGCCCCGGCCAGGGTGGCAAGATCGGCCGCTCGGCCGGTATTTCAGTGCAGCTCGTTGCTAAGGATGGCGATCACGCAACCCTGCGTATGCCATCCACAGAGATGCGCCGTGTGCTCATCGACTGCCGTGCAACCGTTGGTGAAGTCGGCAACTCCGAGCACGAGCTGATCAAGATCGGTAAGGCCGGTCGCAACCGCTGGAAGGGCGTCAAGCCCCAGACCCGTGGTGTTGCAATGAACCCGGTCGATCACCCCCTGGGCGGTGGCGAAGGCCGCACCTCCGGTGGTCGCCCAGCAGTGTCCCCATGGGGCAAGCCCGAGAGCCGAACTCGCAACAAGAAGAAGCCGAGTCAGGACCTCCTTATCCGCCGCCGTCGTTCGGGACGTGGCCGTCGCTAACGCGCTGGCTGAGAAAGAGATACAGAAAAATGACACGCAGTCTCAAAAAGGGCCCCTTCGTCGACGAGCATTTGCTCAAGAAGATCGATGCCCAGAACGAAGCCGGCGAGCGCAAGGTCATCAAGACCTGGAGCCGTCGCTCGACAATCATCCCCGACATGGTCGGCCATACGCTTGCCGTCCACGACGGTCGTAAGCACGTCCCGGTCTACGTGACCGAGTCGATGGTTGGCCACAAGCTCGGTGAGTTCAGCCCCACCCGCACCTTTAAGTTCCATGCGGGTCAAGAACGAGGAGCACGTCGCTAATGACCGGCCCCAAGCTCAACGAGAAGTCTTACGTCGCCGGCGAACGTTCCGGTACGAAGGCCACCGCCAAGTACGTCCGCACCTCGGCCTCCAAGGTTCGTGTAGTGCTCGACCTGGTTCGCGGCCTCGATGTCAAGTCGGCCGACCAGATCTTGCAGCTGACTGAGCGCCACACGGCGATCCCGGTCCGCAAGCTGCTCGCCTCGGCAGTTGCCAACGCGGTCAACAACGACAACCAAGATGCTGACGAGCTCTACGTCATTGCCTGCTTCGCTGACGAGGGTCCGACGCTCAAGCGTTTCAAGCCCCGTGCCCGTGGCCGTGCAAGTCGCATTCTGAAGCGCACTTGCCACGTCACGATCATCGTTGCTCGCATGAGTGACGCACGGATCGCCATTGTTCAGGCACGTGCCGAGCGTCAGGGTGCCGGCAGCGGCCGCCCCGTCGCAACCAGCCGTCGTGACCGTGTTGCTCGCTCGAAAGAGCAGGCCGCCGACGCCGGCGCTGAGGCCGACGCCGCCAGCGACGCCATTGCAGTCGAAACCGAAGAGTCGCCTCTCGTAGCCGACTCCTCGATGCCGGGTGCAAACCAGGACAACGCAACAGAAGAAGCAACAGACACTGCAAGCGACACGGCCGCTGACAAGCCGGAGGAGAACTGATGGGTCAGAAGATCAATCCGTACGGATTCCGTCTGGGAATCACCACCGACTGGAAGTCGCGTTGGTTCAGTGAGCGTGACTACAAGCAGTACCTCACCGAAGACTGGACGATCCGCCAGGAAATCATGACGCTTCTCGAGTCGGCTGCAATTAGCCGCATCGAAATTGAGCGCACCCGTGACAAGCTCCGTGTCGACGTCCACACTGCACGCCCGGGCATTGTCATTGGTCGCCGTGGCGCCCAGGCTGATGAGCTCCGCCAGATGATCACCAAGATCACCGGCAATGGCAAGATCCAGCTCAACATCGTCGAGATCAAGAATCCCGAACTCGATGCTGCGTTGATCGCGCAAGGTGTTGCTGACCAGCTGGTCAACCGCATCGCCTTCCGTCGGGCCATGAAGCGTGCCGTGCAGAACGCACAGCGTGCTGGCGCCCTCGGTATCCGGGTCCAGTGTTCGGGTCGTCTCGGCGGCGCCGAGATGAGTCGTACCGAGTGGTACCGCGAAGGCCGTGTGCCATTGCACACCCTTCGTGCCGACATCGATTACGGGCTGCGTGAAGCCAAGACCACTTCAGGCCGTGTTGGCGTCAAGGTGTGGATCTACAAGGGCGACATTCTCCCGTACAAGAAGGTCAACGACGACAAGATCCAGCGCGAAGCTGCGATGGCTGTTGGCGAGACCTCAGGTCCGGCACCGGCACCCCGCAAGGTGGTGTCCTCCGGTGGCCCCAGAGGCGCAACCCCCGAAACCGCAGCTTCCGCCCCCGAGGCGCAGCCGTTGGTGAAAGAAGCTGACCCGGAACTCGAGAAGTTGCTCGACGAAGAAGAAGCAATCGCCAAGCGCACCGCGCAGGGCGAAACGAACGAATCGCCGCGGCTCCGCGGCACGGACTGAAAGGGAGCTTGACCAATGTTGATGCCCCGTAAAGTCGCGCACCGCAAACACCATCGCGGCCGCACCAAGGGACAAACGAAGGGTGGCTCTGGCCTCCACTTCGGTGAGTACGGCATTCAAGCTCTCGAGCCGGGCTGGATCTCGGCCCGTCAGATCGAAGCAGCCCGTATTGCCATGACTCGTGCAATCAAGCGCGGTGGCAAGGTCTGGATCAACATTTTCCCGGACAAGCCTGTCACGAAGAAGCCAGCCGAGACCCGTATGGGTTCCGGCAAGGGCAACCCCGAATTCTGGGTTGCCGTCGTGAAGCCTGGTCGGACGATGTTCGAACTTTCGTACCCCGACGAAGCGACCGCGAAGCTGGCCCTCAATAAGGCCATCCAGAAGCTGCCGATCAAGTGCCGCATCATCACCCGTGAGGAGCCGATCTAGTGGCGAAGAAGAATGAACTCGCTGAACTTTCGATGGGTGAACTCATCGAAGAGTTGCAAGCCACCAAGCAGGAAGCGCTGAACCTGCGCTTCCGCAACGCAACCGGCCAGCTCGAGAACACTGCCGAAATCGGCAAGGTTCGCAAGCAGACCGCTCGCATCAACACGCTGATCCGCTCGAAAGAAATCGAAGCGGCCGAGGCAGGGAACTGAGCCCCATGAGTGAAGCAGTGGAAGAAACCACAGAACAGACCCTCGAGCGCACCGCTCGCAAGGTGCGTGAAGGCACCGTTGTGTCGAACAAGATGGATAAGACCGCCGTTGTGGCCGTTGTCTCTCGTGTTCCGCATGCCAAGTACAACAAGATGATCCTTCAGACCACCAAGTTGTACGCCCACGACGAGACCAACGACGTCAACATTGGCGACAAGGTCCGCGTGATGGAGACCCGAGCGCTCAGCAAGAAGAAGCGCTGGCGTGTCATCGATGTGTTGGAGCGTGCCAAGTGATTCAGCAAGAAAGTCGTCTGCGTGTTGCAGACAACAGCGGAGCCAAAGAAGTGCTCTGCATTAAGGTGCTCGGTGGCACTCGTCGTCGCTATGCCTCGATCGGCGACATTTTTGTTGCGACGGTCAAGGACGCGATGCCTGGTGCTGGCGTCAAAAAGGGCGAGGTCGTCAAGTGCGTCGTGGTCCGCACCAAAAAGGAAAAGCGCCGTCCCGACGGCAGCTATATCCGCTTCGACGAGAACGCCGCCGTTCTCATCAAAGATGACATGACCCCTCGCGGCACCCGTATCTTCGGTCCAGTTGGCCGTGAGTTGCGTGACCGCAAGTTCATGCGCATCGTCTCACTCGCACCGGAGGTGTTGTGATGAAGCTTCGTAAGGGTGACACCGTTCAAGTCATCACGGGCAAAGACAAGGGCAAACAGGGCGAGATCGACAAGGTCTTCCCGAAGTCCAACAAGATCATCGTGCACGGCGTTAACACGGCGTCGAAGCACAGCAAGCCGTCCCGTGCCAACGAGCAGGGCGGAATCATCGAGAAGGACATGCCGTTCGACGTATCCAACGTGATGCTCGTCCACGGCGGCAAGACCGTCCGTCTCGGTTACAAGGTGAAGGACGATGGCACCAAGGTGCGCATCGCCCGTCCAAGTGGAGATGAAGTCTGATGGCTGACGTAATGACTGACGCGGCAACATTGCCCCGCCTCAAGGCGCGCTACAACGACGAGATCGCTGCTGCGCTCAAGACCGAGCTGGGCATCGAGAACGTCATGGAAGTGCCGAAGCTCGAAAAGATCGTGATCAATATGGGTGTCGGGCGTGCAGCTGGACAACCGTCGTTGATCGAAGCTGCTGTTGCTGACCTTACCGTCATCGCTGGTCAGAAGCCGATCATCACAAAGGCCAGCAAGTCGATCGCCAACTTCAAGTTGCGTGAAGGCCAGGCCATCGGCACGAAGGTCACCCTGCGCGGTGACCGGATGTGGGAATTCCTGGATCGTCTGATCTCGGTCGCAATCCCCCGTATTCGTGACTTTCGCGGCCTTCCCGCACACAGCTGGGACGGCAACGGCAACTACACGTTCGGCCTGTCCGAGCAGACGATGTTCGCAGAGATTGATCCCGATAAGGCTGATCACCCCCGCGGCATGGACATCACCATCGTCACCACTGCCAAGAGCAACGAAGCAGGCAAGGCCCTGCTCGACGCTTACGGTTTCCCCTTCAAGAAGGGCGCTGACGCCGACAATGAGCCACGCAAGAAGCGTCGCAAGGGCCCCGCTTTCGGCGGCCAGAAGAGCAAGTGAGCTGAACCATGGCTAAAAAAGCACTGATCAATAAGGCAAACGCGAAGCCGAAGTTCAAGGTTCGCGCCTATACCCGTTGCAAACGCTGCGGTCGTGCCCGTTCCGTCTATCGCAAGTTCGGTCTCTGCCGTGTGTGTCTGCGTGAGCTCGCACACGCCGGTGAGATCCCGGGCCTGACGAAGTCGAGCTGGTGAGGAGTTAGAAAATGTTGACAGATCCCATCGCAGACATGCTGACACGAGTTCGCAACGCGAACACGGCCAAGCACGACGAGGTTCCCATGCCGTCGTCAAAGCAAAAGGTCGCACTTGCTGTGGTCCTCCAGAAGGAGGGCTATATCACGAGCTTCGAGACAACTCCGTCGCCTCGCGGCGTCGGTGAAACGCTCACCATCACTATGAAATACAGCGAAGAACGTGATCGTACGATCATGGGTCTCCGCCGCATTTCGACCCCCGGGCTGCGGGTTTACCGCAGCTCCACCGATGTACCTCGCGTGCTCGGTGGCCTGGGTGTCGCTGTCCTGTCCACCAGCAAGGGGCTCATGACCGACCGGGAAGCGCGTAAGCGCAAGGTCGGCGGCGAAGTCCTCTGTTACGTCTGGTAAGGAACCACTCATGTCACGAATTGGACAAGCACCGATCACGGTGCCCGCAGGAGTAGATGTCAACATTGTTGGCACCCACATCACAGTGAAGGGGCCGAAGGGCTCACTTGATCGTGAGATCCCCGGTGGCATCACCATCGACGTTGACGGCGACACGCTTACGTGCGTTCGTCCGAACGACGAGAACAAAAGTAGGGCGTTGCACGGCCTGGTTCGCAGCCTCGTCAACAACATGGTTCTCGGCGTCACCGAGGGGTTCAAAAAAGAGCTCCAGATCGTTGGCGTTGGTTACCGAGCCGAAGCGCAGGGCAAAGACATCCGTCTGAGCCTCGGCTTCAGCCATACCATCGACGTCAAAGCGCCCGAGGGGATCTCGTTTGAGCTCCCGGCGCAGACACAGGTCATCGTGTCAGGCATCGACAAAGAAGTCGTCGGTCAGGTGGCCGCAAACATTCGCAGCCTCCGCAAGCCTGAGCCGTACAAAGGCAAGGGTGTCCGGTACCTCGGCGAACGCGTTGTCCGCAAGGCCGGCAAGGCAGGAAAGAAGTAGTTATGACGAAAGTCGCACAAGCACGCCGCAACGGTCGCATCCGCCGCCACCGTCGTGTTCGCAAAAAGATCCACGGCACAGCGGCACGTCCTCGTCTCGCAGTGTTCCGTTCGAACAAGCACCTCTCGGTGCAGGTCATCGATGACGATGCCGGCACGACACTTGCCGCCGCATCAACCAACGAATCTGAACTGCGTTCCGCAGGCACGGGCTCGAGCGTCGAGGCCGCTACCAAGATCGGCGAGCTCATCGGCGAGCGCGCCAAGGCTGCTGGCATTGAAAAGGTCGTCTTCGACCGGGGTGGCTTCGCCTACCACGGCCGCATTGCAGCCGTCGCATCCGCCGCACGTGAAGCAGGACTGGAGTTCTGATGGCTTTTGGAAACAACAACCGTGATGGTCGTGGCGATAACCGCCGCGAGGATCCCGATGGCCTGCGTGAATCACGCGTCATCACCATCAACCGCGTCGCCAAGGTCGTCAAGGGCGGGCGTCGCTTTTCCTTCACCGCACTCGTGGTGATCGGTGACGGAAACGGCAAGGTCGGCCTCGGCTACGGCAAGGCCAAGGAAGTGCCTCTGGCGATTCAGAAGGGCACCGAAGAAGCTCGCAAGAACCTCTTCGAGGTCCCAATGGCCGGCTCTACGATCATCCATCCCGTGCTCGGCCAGACCGGCGGCGCACGAGTGATGATGAAGCCGGCAGCAACCGGTACCGGTGTGATCGCCGGCGGTGCTGCTCGCGTTATTCTCGAAGAAGCTGGCGTGCACGACGTGTTGTCGAAGTCGCTTGGCTCCGCCAACCACATCAACGTTGCTCGTGCCACGATTCAGGGCCTCAAGTCCCTGCAGCGTCCCGACGTAATTGCGGCTCGCCGCGGTCTTACGCCGGAAGAGTGCATCCCGAAGGGTCTGCTCAACGCATACAACGAGCGCAACAAAAAGCCTGTCGCTGACTCTTCTACCGAGAAGGCAGCGGCGACCGCTGAAGCAGGAGCTGCATCATGAGTCAAATTCATGTGAAGCAGATCAAGTCCGCTATCGGCACCAAGCCCAAGCACCGCGGTACGCTGCGCGCGCTCGGCCTTGGCAGGATCGGCAACACCAACACACTTCCTGACCGTCCGGAGATTCGCGGCATGATTGCCCGAGTTCCGCACCTCATCGTTGTGACTGAAAACGTCACGGAAGAGAGCTGAACATGAAGGTTCATGAACTCGCACCCGCACCCGGGTCGAATAGGAGTCGCAAGCGTAAGGCTCGCGGTACCGGTGGCAAGGGCGGCAAGACTGCCGGCCGTGGTTCCAAGGGTCAGCGCGCCCGTAATACTGTTGCCCGCGGCTTCGAGGGTGGCCAGACCCCCCTGAAGCAGCGTGTTCCGAAGTTGAGCGGGTTCAACAACCCGTTCCGCGTCGAATACCAGGCGATCAACCTGCACGCCCTGAGCGACTTGGCTGAGAAGGTCGGTAGCGATATCGACCTCGACATGCTCGTCGAAAGTGGTTTGCTCACGAAGGGCGACTTCGCCAAGATCCTTGCACGCGGTGAAATCACCACCAAGGTGAACGTGCACGCTCACGGAGCGTCGGCCTCGGCCATTGCGGCTATCGAGGCTGCTGGCGGTTCGGTCACGCTTGTCACTCTTCCCTTCAAGGAAGAAGGCAAGGCCGGTCGTCCTCCAGTGCAGGGCAACCAGTTCGCCAACCGTTAATCGACCTGTTCATCGTCGCTGGCCTGCCGCGTGGAGCTTCTGCTTCGTCTGGTACGGTCAGCGGGCGTTTGAATCGTCTGGCGTTCAGGCGCCTCACTCGACCGTCACCCCAACCGGGAGCTGTTTCCTTTGATTTCGAATCTCCTGAACATCTTTAAGATTTCGGACCTCCGCAATAAGCTGATGTTCGTCATCTTGATGGTGATTGTGTACCGACTTGGTGTCGCCGTTCGCGTACCCGGCGTCGATGGCATCGCCATCGAGCAGCTGCGTGCTCAGACGAGCGAGCAGGGCGCCCTCGGCTTCCTCAACTTGTTCTCCGGTGGCGCTTTTGAGTCCTTCTCGATCTTCGCGCTCGGGATCCTGCCTTACATCACCGCCTCGATCATCATGCAGGTGCTCGGCGTCGTGATTCCTAAGCTGGAAGAACTTCAGCAGGACGGCGCCGTTGGCCAACGCAAGATCACGCAGTACACGCGCTATGTCACAATTGCTTTGGCGACGCTGCAGTCGACTGGCCTCGTGTTCATCTTCGGCACGGGTCGGGGCACAGCCTTTTTCTCTGCTGCCAGCGCGGCGCCGACTGTGCCTCTGCTGCCCGACGGCGTCTGGCCTCGGGGCTACTTGATCATCCCCACCCTCGTCGCCGGCACGGCGGTGCTGATGTGGATGGGCGAAATGATTTCCCAGCGAGGCATCGGTAACGGCATCTCGATGCTCATCTTTGCGTCAGTTGTGGCCTCTTTGCCCGGAGGCTTCTGGGGCATTCTTCAGCTCAATAAGGTCTTCTGGTTCGTAGCGATGGTGGTCCTGACGCTTGGCATCATTGTGGCGGTGGTGTTTGTCGAGTTGGGTCAGCGGCGCATCCCCGTGCAATTCGCGAAACGTGTCGTAGGCCGCCGCATGATGGGCGGCCAGAACACTTACATCCCGTTGAAGGTCAACCAGTCCGGCGTGATCCCGATCATCTTCGCCAGCTCCATCTTGCTCCTGCCCGTCATTGGCTCGAACGTTCTCGGGGGAAGCGGTGGCCAAGGATGGCGCGGCACGGTGCAACGATTCGTTGACGAGTACATCGTCAACCCGCAAAACGTCGTGTACATCACGATTCTTGCGCTGATGATCATTGCCTTCGCCTACTTCTACAACTCCATTGCTTTCGACCCGATTCGTCAGGCTGATCAGTTGCGTAAGCAGGGTGGCTTCATTCCTGGCATCCGACCGGGTATGCAGACCGAGAAGTATCTGGGCAAGGCTGTCAACCGCATCACGCTGCCGGGCGCTGTCTTCGTGGCGATCATTGCGATCCTGCCCTACATTCTGCTGATCGCTGCCGACGTGAACTCCTTCGGATTCGCTGGTACCAGCGTCCTGATCGCTGTCGGCGTGGCGCTCGAATTGATGCGCCAAATCGACAGCCAACTCACCCTGCGCAACTACGAGGGTTTCTTGAAGTAGGAGACGCCAGATGATTCCGGGCGCTCGCCTCATCATTCTCGGCCGACAGGGAGCCGGTAAGGGAACACAGTGTGTTCGCTTGTCGCGCCACTTCGTCGTTCCGCACATCTCGACCGGGGACATGCTGCGTGCAGCAGTTCGCGAAGAGACCGAACTTGGCCTCATGGCCAAGGAGGTCATGGACGCTGGTGGGCTTGTTGGCGACGACATCATGATCGGTATCGTGCGCGAGCGTCTCGGAGCCGCCGACACGAGCTCTCGTGGTTACATCCTCGATGGGTTCCCCCGCACCTTGGAGCAGGCACTGCAGCTCGATGAGATCGCTGCCGAACAGCGTCGCCCGATCGACGTGGTCCTCGACCTCAACGTGCCTCGTGAGATTGTCCTCGAGCGCATTTCGTCGCGTCGAGTCTGCCGAGACTGTGGCACCAACTACACGGCAACTGGCAACGATCCGAGCCCGTGGATCTGTGATGTGTGCGGAGGCGATGTGTTGCAGCGTGACGATGACACTGAAGACTCGGTGAACCGTCGACTCGACTTGTACGAAGAGCAGACCTTCCCGCTTGTGAAGCATTTCAGCGATCAGAACCGGCTCGTTGTCATCAACGGTGTCGGCCATCCCGACGCAGTCTTCGCCCGCATGGTGAAGGCCGTTGAATCCAATCGGGTTTAGTCAGTACCTGGGCACTGACGCTGTGCGCGCCATCGAATTTGGTCAGCTTCCTGATCGGCGACCCGAGCGCGCCACGCTCATCTTCGACGGGTATTGAGGTTTTTGCACACGTAGCGCTCGCTGGATGCGGCGCCTCGACAAGCACGACCGGCTCCACATCGTTGCCTCTCAGGCAACGGGGCAACGCCAGTCGACTTGGGTGAGCGAAGAGCAAGCCGAGGTCGCAGCCTGGACAGTCGCCGAGGGCGGGGTCAAGGTCGGTGGGGCCCGAGCAATCGGTCTCGCTCTGGCCGTTGGCCGTCAGGCTCGGTGGCCCGTCTGGCCATGGAAGGTCCCTGGGGCGCCTTGGCTTCTCGACCAGGCCTATGCGCTGGTCGCAGCGAATCGACATCGGCTTCCCGGAGAGAGGCCATGGTGCCTCGAGCACGCCGGAGGCTGCACGCCAATCTCGGGCTGAGATCATCCCTGTATCGGGATCAAAGTGACACACTTCTGAGAATGGGTGAATTGCTTCAGCCCTCGCGTGCGGGGGAACTCGGTTATCAGCCAGCCCTCGACGGACTTCGCGCCGTCGCCGTCGCGATGGTCCTGTGTTTCCACGCCGGCTTTGGTTGGATGGGCGGGGGCTACTTCGGTGTTTCAATTTTTTTCACGCTCTCAGGGTTTCTGATCACGACACTCCTGATCGACGAGCGCAAGCAGACGGGGAGCATCGCGCTCGGATCATTCATTGCCCGACGCGCGAAGCGGCTGTTGCCGGCCAGCCTGGCGTGTCTGGCATTGGTCAGCGTTGCGCGCCTTGCGGGGCAGTTCGACCAGGTGGCCGGGTTGCGGAGCGAGTTACTCGGTGCCACGACACATGTTTTTAACTGGGTGAAGGTAGGCGGCGACACCAGCTACACCGATGGCTTTGCCGGTGCGGCAGTTTTCGTTTCGCCGCTCGAGCACTATTGGTCCCTCGCCATCGAAGAGCAGTTTTACCTGGTGTGGCCGCTCGCGGTCGCCCTCCTTGCTCGCCGGGTGACGCGATGGTCGAGCGTCCTCCCGCTGTTGTTCCTTGGCGCTGCCATCGCGACTCCGATTGCTGCGATGGTGCTGAGCGATGACGCGACGTACTGGGCCACGCCGATGCGCGCCGGCGAACTGCTGGCCGGTGTCGCAGTGGCCGGAGTACTTCAGCGTTGGGCAGTACCAGCGTGGGCGGGGATAGTTGCAGTTCCGGTTGCGTGCGTCCTCGTGGCGCTGGCCGTCGGCCTGCCGACAGGATCCGGGCCAGCTTATTCCGGTTTACTCGCGCCGCTCGCCGCTGTTTCAGCCGTCATGTTGTGGAGCCTTCAGGTCGCGGGCCCGGTCCGGCGAGTGTTGTCGAGTCGGCCCCTGGTCCAACTCGGCCAGATCAGCTACGGCGTCTATCTTTTCCACTGGCCCGTCTTTGTGTGGCTCCGTCAGCATGGATGGTCGTTGACAGAGCCATTGCAGTTCATGCTCGCAATGTGCGCGACGTTGGTTATCGCGACGGTGTCGTTTGTGTTGATCGAACGGCCGGTTCGGTCAGCGTCCTGGCCGGTGCGGAGCACGATTCGTGGAGCCGCTGGCGCCATGCTCGTTGCGGGCCTCACCGTTGCGGTTCTCCCGTTCTCACGAGGGTTTCTCGAAGCCGACTCGGCAGTTCTTGAGTCGGCATCGGCTGAGCCCGTTGGTTCGCTGGCTCCCTTGGAGCCGGTGCTGCCGAAGTTGGTGACGTCGACGTTGGTGACGTCGACGTTGGTGACGTCGACGACTGCGACGGTCGAGGTCGCGGATTCCGAGGTTCAGGGCTCGATCGAAGGAACCGTTTCCGCCGATACAGCCGAGAGTGGGTCCTCTGGTAGTGACGTTGTGCAGGTGGTCCCGAACGAATCAATTGTCCTCGACATCCCGCTCGGTCCGCCGTTGTCGCGGCCAGTTCGGTTACTGACGGTTGGCGATTCCACAGCGTTCTACGTGGGCCAGGCGTTGGCCGAATGGTCCATCGAGCACCGTGCCTACGCCACGTCCGATTTACTGTGGTGCCAGGGTTGCGGATTACTGCGGGGCGGGGAGGTGACGAGCTGGAACGATTCATCGTTTGCTGTTCGAAGCATCGAAATGTTCGACGTCGACCTCCCGTCAATGGTCGCGCGGGTGCAGCCTGACGTGGTTGCGCTGATGGTCACGGTGGTCGACGTCGCTGATCGACAATGGGCTTGGTCAGAGGGCCCGCTGGAGCCGACCGACCCCCGGTACGCAGCGCGTCTCGCGTCGAGCTATCGCCGAACAGTGCTTGAGCTCCTCGATCTCGGTGTCGCCAACATTGCGATTATTGCGCCACCGCGCTCCGTTGGTTTCGTGAGCGACGGGGTCATGTTTACGGCCGACCGATGGGAAGCTCTCCATGCAGCGCTGGATCTGGTTGCTCTCGAATTCGGGCCCAAGGTGGCTGTTGTCGACCTGGCCGGCTGGGCCGACGCCGCAGGAGTCACCGAAGACGTCGACTGGCGCCCCGATGGCACGCACCTGACAGCACGTAGCGCCCGCGATGTCGTCGACCGGTGGCTGGCGCCAATCTTGGTTGACCAGGCTGTTTGAGTGGGAGCGGTTCCAAGCCGAGGAATCAGTGTGCCGTCGTTCATACTGGTGCTGTGACGGAGATGCGTAAGACCGACGGCGATGTGCAGCCGTCGTCTGCTCGTCGCCGTGGTCGCCCGCCGGCGACCGACTCGGCTGATACGAAGCGTGCCATTCTCGATTCTGCTCGTCGGTTATTCGCCGAGCGCGGATATGGCGCGGTCACCAACAAAGACGTCGCGACAGCCGCCGGAATCACGACCGGTGCCCTGTATCACTACGTCGAATCGAAGCTCGACCTGTACCTCGAGGTCGATCGCGACATGCAGCACACGATCTATACGCGATTTCAAGATGCAGTCGGGAGTTCTAATAACTTCCTTGGCAAGCTGACCGCTGTACTAGAGGCATCGCATGAAATGGGTGTCGAAGACCCATCGTTGGCGGGCTTCGT
>Ga0209502_10001626_pt1 | contig 20022 bp, 20 predicted proteins | sample ArcticOcean_MG_C_10_FD_187442 | JGI IMG/M metagenome (GOLD analysis project Ga0209502, IMG submission 187442) | Marine microbial communities from western Arctic Ocean - ArcticOcean_MG_CB11_90 (SPAdes) (version 2) | ecosystem: Environmental > Aquatic > Marine > Oceanic | place: Arctic Ocean... | reverse complement strand
GAGAAGGATTGGTTGATAAAAAAATTCACGAAGATTCTAATAAGAAATTTTACTCAGATTACAACACGGGGAAATTAGATATTTATGAATTCTGTGAATTTCAATTTAAATTTTTTAAGGATAACCCGAAAAAATTAACAGATAAGCTTCTAGCTCGTTATGTAACTGAAGTTGTAACAATAATGATAACGGAGAAAGCAAAAAATCTTGTAAATAAACATAGGGATAATGGAGATAAACTACTGATTATTACTGCAACTAATAGCTATATAACAAAACCTATTGGTGATTTGCTTGGTATAGACGATTTAATCGGGACTGATCTTGAAGAGGTGAATGGAGAGTTTACAGGTAAAGTGAAAGGAATTCCTTCATTTAAAGAGGGTAAAGTGGAGAGATTAAACTTTTGGTTAAAACAAAAAGGGTTTGTATCAAAAGATTTCGAACAAATTTACTTTTACAGTGATTCTCAAAATGATTTACCGCTACTTAGAATAGTTAGTAATCCTGTAGCAGCAAACCCGGATGAGGTATTAAAAAAAGAAGCAATTAAAAATAAGTGGCCAATAATTATTTTGAAGTAATTTTTAACTGAGTAAGATCTCTAAAACAAATTTTGTACCAAAATATGATAATAAAAGAAACGCAAAAGCAATAAGGCTAATTATTACTGCTTTTTCACCCCTCCATCCATATTTAAACCTACCAGTCAGCACTACACCATAAATAACCCAAGCCACAAGAGAGAAGACAGTTTTGTGATTCCATAATAGTGAGGACTCAAAAATTTCGCTTGAAAACAAAAGACCAGAGAATAAGGTTATTGATAAAAGTATAAAGCCAAGCCAATAAATTTTAAATAAAATATCTTCCATTTTAAGTAATGAAAAGTTACTAGTTAGTTTATCTATACTTTCATCTTGTTTGGTTAATTTTTTTTCAAACAATAAAATAAAGATAGAAAATAAAGCTCCAATAGTTAAAAGACTGTAAGAAAGAATCGCAATAATTATATGCACTATTGAGTTTAGTGACATTTGAATATCTAAGTATTGATCATTTGGCAATAAGGGGTGGCATAAAATAATTAAGATAGCTGGCGTGATAGTTAGATTTTCTAGACCAATAAATTGCATTTTTCTATTTATTAGATAATAAAAGAAAACTGTTACCCAGCTAAGCAATAGTAATGAATTTGCAAAATTTAAATTAATATTATTTAATATTATTGTTATATAAATAAGTGAAGCATGAGCTATTAAGGCAGATATTAAGGTAAAACTGGCTAGGTTTTTATTTTTAATTTTATTGAAAAATAAAATAAAAACTGTAATTGCATATAAAATCAAAGAAGATATAAGTAATGTTGTATATTCCATATAATCAGTATAGTTTGTTCGAAAAATTAAAGACAATTATAATGGAATTTTTCTACAACCGTTAATCGTAAGAATTTAATTGAGAGTATAGATAATGCTAGAAAATTTAACAGAAAGACTCCAGTCAGTAATAAAGACTATTCGAGGGCAATCTCGCTTTAGCGAAGAAAATATAAGTGATGCAATGCGAGAAGTTAGAATTGCCTTAATTGAAGCAGATGTTGCTTTACCTGTAGTGAAATACTTCATTGATCGAGTGAAGGAGAAAGTATTAGGTGCTGAGGTCTTGCAAAGTGTTACACCTGGTCAGGCGATAATCAAGATAGTTCAGGATGAATTAATAAGCTTAATGGGAAGTGAGAATGTCGGACTAAATTTATCAACAAAACCACCAGCAGTCATTTTGATGGCTGGATTGCAGGGCTCTGGTAAAACAACAACAGTAGCTAAGTTGGCTAAAATTTTGAAAGAGCAGAAAAAGAAAGTTTTAGTTTCAAGTGCTGATATATATCGGCCGGCAGCAATTGAGCAACTTAAAACTCTTGCAACGAGTCTGAATATCGAATGTTTTAACTCATCTCAAAAAGACAAACCAAATAATATTGCTTTAGAAACCTTAGCTTATGCAAAAAAATATTTTTTTGATGTGGTTGTCTTTGATACCGCAGGGCGATTGGGTATTGATGAAGTAATGATGAAGGAGATTAAACAACTACATAAAACACTTTCACCAGTAGAAACTTTATTCGTTGTTGATGCCATGCAGGGTCAAGACGCAGTGAATACAGCTAAAGCATTTGGAGATACCTTACCCTTAACAGGTGTAGTGTTAACAAAATTAGATGGAGACTCTAGAGGTGGAGCAGCTCTTTCTGTAAGGCATATAACTGATAAGCCAATTAAATTTATTGGGATAAGTGAGAAAACGAATGGTCTGGAAGCTTTTCATCCAGAGCGTATGGCTTCGCGAATACTTGGTATGGGAGATATTATTGGTTTAGTTGAGGAAGCACAAAAAAATATCGATACAAAAGAAGCTGAGAAGCTTGCAGCAAAGGTTACATCAGGGAAAAGCTTTGATTTAGATGATTTTAAAAACCAAATTACCCAGATGCAGAAAATGGGTGGAGTTGGAGCAATGATGGACAAAATGCCCTCACAGATTTCAGATGCAGCTTCAAAAGTTAAACCAGAAGATGGGGATAAGTCTTTAGTTCAGATTGGTGCAATTATTAGCTCAATGACTTTTCATGAGAGAAAGTATCCTGCTGTGATTAAAGCGAAAAGAAAGATAAGGATTGCAAATGGTTCTGGAGTCAAAGTGCAGGATGTTAATCGAATTCTTAAGCAGTTTGAAGAAATGCAAAAAATGATGAAAATGTTTTCTAAAGGCGGGATTAGTAAGATGATGCGAGGCTTGGCAGGAAAATTTCCGGGTATGAACTAATTTAAATTAGCAATCTTCATTGACCAAATTCTAATATTACTGGATAATCCGATTTCTGATAATGGGGAGTTAGCTCAGCTGGTAGAGCACCGGACTTTTAATCCGATGGTCAGGAGTTCGATCCTCCTACTCCCTACCAATAATATATAGACTTGTAACCTATTTACTGTAGATTCCTTAAAATAAAATTTTTATAACTTGAATGTGACTAATATTATATGACTGAACATAAAAATTTATTATTAAATAATCAACTTTGTTTTGCACTTTATGCCGCTACAAATTCAATTATTAGATACTACCGTGTTTACCTTAAAGATATAGGCATAACTTATTCACAGTATCTAGTTTTAGTTGTTCTATGGGAGCATGAAGTTCTAAGCATTAAAGAAATTGCTAATATATTAAAACTAGACTCTCCAACAATTACACCAATTGTTCAAAAATTAGAAAAAATAAATTTGGTCAAGAGAGAGCGTAACAAAAATGATGAAAGAGTCGTATCTGTCTCTCTCACCAAAAATGGTCTTAAACTAGAAGCTAAGGTTAACGATATTCAAAAAAAAGTTGCCTGTAAGACACACCTAAAAACTAAAGAATTTAATGAGCTAAAAAAGACTTTAAATGTCCTTACTGAACAAATGGCAAAGAAAGAAGTTAAGTTAGATAGTCTACTAGGAAAAATTAAAAAAAATTAATGTGGACTGAGTAGGAAATTATAAAACCAGAAGGTAATAAAAGATAATACAATATCACCCTATTGATTGGCAGTTTTGTATGGATTTTTATAGTCAGCAGTTGGATTAGTTACTATGACATTTCGAAAGCTTTGTAAGTCACCCATTAGTTGACTGATCTCATAATCAGGAACATTCCATGCATAGAATGTTTGTAGACATTCAGTCATGATGATGTCAAATTCACGGTCGCTAATGTTTAAGTGAGGGTGGCTATCTTTCATATTTTTACCGCGACCAAATTCGTCAGGCTGGTAAATTTTTGGCCCACCCGTCCTTGCAACAACCCAATTAGTTAACATTACTTTAAAACCAGCTTTAGTATGAGCTGCGTCGTGAACTGCCTTTAGTGCAGGGTTAGTATTGAGGGCTTTATTGACATAAATTTTATCAACAAGATGATCAACCGTCAGAGCAATATTATATGTACCACCTAATCGTGTATATAATGATTCCTCTTCACCACCAGCTTGAACAGCTGTTGAAAAAATTCCTATTACTAATACTGCCATAAAAGAACTAAACAACTTTTGATACAAACTACTTGTTTTTTTTATCATTCTAAAACTCCTCCTAAAAGTAAAAGAAAAAACGGCTTTTAAAAAAAATGTTGGCCGTACATAATTATTAGCATACTAATGATTAGTACGAAATATATATTTAAAAATATATGTTTAAAAATATGAATTATTTTTTAGTTAGGAGGTCAACTAATATGTTTAAAAAAATATATTTCTTAATACTTGTTCTACTATCACAGACTTCACATAGCTATCCTGCTCAGTCAGAGCTGTTTGGTTTGAGTAACTCAATGGTGCAAGTGTTTGTGACCTTCAAAGGTGGCGTTACTGGAACAGGATCAGGTATTGTGATCAAAGAAAATCATGTCGCTACAAATTGTCACGTTTTTGCTGACAGCGATGGGGTTAATGTAGTTAAATTCTATGAAACATATACTCCAATTTCAGTTTATGCTGATTGGGAAAATGATTTATGTATTCTAAAGTTTGATAACTTACCCCTTTCACCCGTAAAATTACGCTCAGCAGAAGAATTATCATATGAAGAAAAAGTTTTTTCTTTAACCTTCCCAAATGATAACCCCATGCCCCTTCCATCATATGGAAAAGTAAAAGCGTTATACCCATTCCACAAAGGAAATATTATAAGGTCGTCTGCAGGATTTACGGTCGGATCTAGTGGGGGTGCGTTATTTGATCTTGATTTCAACCTAGTTGGAATTACGACATTTAAAAGTCCTGGAAGAAGAGAAAACTATTACTACTGCCTTCCGGTGGATTGGATAAAGGAGTTGCTTAAAACAAAAGAGCAAATGAACCTAAAAAGTAAAGCAGCCCCATTTTGGAGTCTACCTGAAAATAAAAAACCATTTTTTATGAGGATTGTATTGCCAATGCAAAACGAGGATTGGCAGTTGATGCTCAAGATAGCTAAATCGTGGACGCAAGCTGACGATGAAAGTGCAGATGCTTGGTATTATTTAGGATTTGTTCACAAAAAAATGGCTAACCTAGATTTTGCAAAATTATTTCTTAAGCAAGCAGTTAAGCTCAATTCAAAGCATTATGATTCCTTAATTGTGTTAGCTGAGATTGCAGTGATTCAAAAAAATACTGATGAATATAATCATGCAATTAAGCTAATGTCTAGGATCGATAATGTGTCGGCTAAATTTTATTTAGAAAATAATCCAATCTAAAAGTTGGCGCGCCCGAGAAGATTCGAACTCCTGACCCCTTGGTTCGAAGCCAAGTACTCTATCCAGCTGAGCTACGGGCGCAAATACACAAAAAAAGTTGGCGCGCCCGAGAAGATTCGAACTCCTGACCCCCTGGTTCGTAGCCAGGTACTCTATCCAACTGAGCTACGGGCGCGTGAGCGGTATTATAACTTAAATTTAACTGCCCAAAAATATGAATTAATTTTACTGGGAAACAGGTAGTGTTAAGATTGGTCCGGCCTTAACAACCGTTCCTGATTGTAAAGCGCTAATTTGATTGAGCAACATTAAGGTATATTTGCTTTGCATATCGTTATCTTTTATATAAAACCAATGTTTCTGATATTGAACTGATACGCTAGCATTGATTGGCTTTTCTTTGCTCGAGTGAACTTGAAAGAGATCAGATAAAACTTCTCCCCAGTCAAACATTTCACCTTTATTATTTTTTGTAATTTGAACACGACCTTTATCTAAATCTTCTTTTGGGATAATTATGCCATGCGATAAGAAAAATTGAATTCCAGCAAGAGATCTTATATTCAACTCAATTTCTTGCGTACTATCCACACCGGTATAATTTGGTGTGATAGGAATTATATTATTATCAGTTTTTATATTTATCGAATTTAGAAATTTAAGCACAGAGGCGGACTGCCTTTGTTTATCTTTTATTAAGAGACCAAATTTCTTAGCATTACCATCTAGTTGGTAGCCAAGTGTAAAACTATCTGCTTGTTGCAACTTGTTTATTTGATCAGAAATTAATCTAAATTTCCTAAATTTTGGGGCTAAAGATGGAGTAGGCCCAGAAGCCTCTGATGCATTATTTATTCCATTAATTTTGTTTACAGTTAACCTTATAACCCTATCTGCAGCCCAGCCAGATCTAGTAAGTAACAATATAGTATCAAGACTGATAGGAGACAAAACATTTTTAACATAATCAGCTCCATTAAGAGGTATGTATGTAATAGTAGGTTTTTCGCTGTATGAGCTGTTTCCACTTAAACCAAGATTATTATCAGCTATATCTCCATCAAAAAATTTAGCAGATATTCCCATATTTTTCTTCCATTCAAGTGAAGTTGAGACACTATTCACTTCTAGGATGGCAATACTGTCTGCGTAACGCCTTCTCACCAAGTTAAGTAAAACTTCTTCATCATTGGTATTAGCTAAGACTTTATTGTATTCATTTCGGTTTCCTTCCATAAAATCAGGTCCAAGAAAAGAACAGCTTGATAGAAATAAAATAAGAGTAAGAGTGAATGGGGCTGATAGCGACTTAGTTAAAAGTGGAGTAAATAAAATTTTAAACATTAGTTATTATAGACAATTTATTGACCTAGAATATAAAAACTATAGCTTGGGTGGGATATAGCTAAAAACAACATATATTACAATTATTACTGAGTTAGATTAGTATAGATAATTATTAAAATTTTAGAGAGTATTATATTTATGTCTTCAATCATGTATGATTTTTCAATACCTATGTTCATTAAAAACCTTAATATCCTTTCTGATATCTTATTAAAAGCGGAAAAGGATGCAGAGAAAAGGAAAATTGATAAATTAATATTTATTAATGCAAGATTGTATCCAGACATGTTTCCTTTAGTAAAACAAATTCAAATTGGCACCGATATGGTGAAGTTAGGAATTGGCAGGTTAGCCGATGTTAAAGCACCTTCTTTTGAGGACAATGAAATAACTTTTTCTGACCTACAGAAAAGAATTAAAAAAACTATTTCATTCCTTAATAAAATCAAAGCTAATCAAATGGAAGGCTCCGAATCAAAAAAAATAGAGTTTAAGATAAGAAAAAATAATTTTAAATTTAAAAATGGCCAAATATATTTACAAGAATGGATTATTCCTCATTTCTTTTTTCACATGACAACAACTTATGCAATTTTAAGAGCCAATGGTGTTAAATTAGGTAAACGTAATTTTGTTAAAGTGTAAATTGCATGAAAAATATAAAATTATTAATCATTACTATATTATTTTCCTCAAATTACCTCATGGCAACTGAAGAACCAGACTTTAATTTAATCTTTAAAAAAGAAAACTTCGAGATTAGAGAATATTCTCCTAAAATTTTGGCTCAAATAGCAGTAAAGGGAGACTTTAGTACTGCTTCAAAAAAAGGATTTAGGTTGCTTGCTGATTACATATTTGGTAATAATATTGCTAATGATGGAAGTCAAAAAATTGATATGACAACACCTGTTGTTTTAGAGCCTAAATCAGAATTAATTGATATGACAGCTACTGTTGTTTCAGAAGGTAGCGAAAGGGAGTGGCTTATATCATTTGTAATGCCAAAAGAATTTTCAATAAAAACCTTACCCAAACCTAACAATAAAAATATTAGAATTATTAAAGAACCAAAAGAAAAATATGCACTAATTATTTTTTCAGGCTTAGTTAGAGAATCAAATTATAAAGAACAATCAATACTACTTAATAACTTTATCAATGATAAGAAATTAGAGATATTGGGTCAGTTGAAAATTGCTAGGTATAACCCCCCATGGACACTACCTTTCTTTAGAAGAAATGAGTTGATGGTAAAAGTAAAGTAAATTAAATATTTCTTTATTTCGTAAAGTTAAATTTTCTTACAAAGTGACAGCTATATCCATCTGGATTTTTAGAAAGATATTTCTGATGAGACTCCTCAGCAGGATAAAATGAAGTAAATTTTTCAATGCTAGTTACAACTTTATTTTCCCATAAGTTAGATTGGTTAACTAATTCGATTACGTTTGTTGCAGTATCTTTTTGGTCGTTATTTGTGTAAAAAATTACAGACCTGTATTGAGAACCTCTATCATTACCTTGTTGATTTAAAGTTGTAGGGTCGTGCATCTTAAAAAACTGTAAAAGTAAATTTTTAAAGGATAGAACTTCACTATTAAATTCAATTTTAATACTTTCTGCATGACCAGTATCTCCTCGACTTACATCCTTATATGAAACATTTTTAACATGACCACCAGTGAAGCCAACATAAGTATTCGAAACCCCTGGCAATTTTCTTATTAATTCCTCAAGCCCCCAATAGCAACCTCCAGCAAGGTAAGCAACTTGTGAATCACTAGGTTTATCATTTGATAGTGTTTGATTAGTCATAAGCAATAAAATTATAATTAGTTTCTTCATTCTTTAAATTTAAGATTAATGATTTTAATTTTTCTCTGTATTTTTAAACTTGAGTAAATATGACTTCATTTTTTTGAGATAGTTTAAATAATTATTAAAAATTAATTCATTCAACTATTTTAACGCTTTTTATTTTTTTTGAAAGAAAAGCAGTGTAAAAAGACCAAGTAGGATAAGAATGTAACCTAATATTTCAGTACTGCTAGAAGTTTCATTAAATAAAAACCATGCAGATAAAGCTCCAGTTATAGGGGTTAATAAAGAAAGAATTGATACCAATGATGCAGTTAGATGCTTTAAAGCATAAAACCATAGTAAATATGCAATAGCATTAACAAAAAGTACATTAAATATAACAATCCCAATAAAATGATTAGACCATATTATTGGGCCTGAAGTGGTAACGAATAAAATTAAAAACAAAGGGATTGATCCCCACAACATTTGCCAAGCAGTCATAGTAAGAAGATCCAGCTTTGGATATTTGAAGTGAATTTTTTTTGACAAGATAACGCCACAAGCCCATGAGAATCCTGAAGCTAGGGCTAGATAAGAGCTTAGAATGTTACTACTTAAACCTAAGGGATTTATAATCATAACTATCCCTATAAAACAAATACCAGAGGCAATCCACTGTGCTGTAGATAATTTTTCTTTAAGAAGTGGCCATGCCATCATAGAAACCCATAAGGGCATTGTAAAAACTAAGATAGCAGTTTTACTAGCCCCACCTTCAACAAGAGCCCATACAAGAAAGCCAGTAAACCCAGCTGTTTGAAAAATTCCTAAAATGATAAGTTTTGGGGCTTCTTTAACTAATATCGGTTTTTTTAATAAAGCAAGAAGAGCAAATAAAACTAACGAACCAAAGAAATTCCTTAAAAAAGAAAATTCAGCAGGGCCAGAAAAAACCAATGCGGATTTCATAAATGGTATGTTTGAGCCCCATATAATTGAAAGTAAAAGTAGACCAATTATCGCTATTTTTTTATTATTTCTCATAAAATATATACTTTTAGAGGTAAATTTTAAAATATAGATTTAAAAAATAATTTATTAAAATATTAGCTTAATTTATCGTCAGCAATATGGTATTTAGGATCTTCAAGTACATTTATTTCGACCATACTTTTTGCACTTTCAAGAACTTCAAGACAATCCGGACTTAAATGAACAAGATGTAATTTTTTACCAGCTAACTTATATTTATTTGCTAGGCTATCAATTGCCATTAGTGCAGAATGATCAGTAACTTTCGATAATTTAAAATCAATTATAATTTCATTAGGGTCATCTTTTATTTTAAATAATTCATTAAAGTTTTTTACTGATGCAAAAAATAGTGTTCCCTTTAGCTCGTAAATTTTCCATCCTTTTTTGTTTTTAGATGTGGTGACTTCAATTATTTTTGCATGCTCCCATGCGAAAATAAGAGCTGATACAATTACTCCTAAAATTACTGCTATGGCTAAATCTGCAACTATAGTTACTGCACCAACAAGTAAGCCAACAAATATATCCTGCTTCGGTATTTTACCAAATAGTCTTAAACTTCCCCATTCAAAAGTTTTTTCTGCAACGACAAACATCACGCCAATAAGAGCAGCTAAAGGAATCATTTCAATCCATTTAGATAAAAATAATACAAAGGAGGCTAGAAATAAAGCAGTTGCGATACCTGACAATCTCTTAACGGCACCATTATTGATATTAATCATGCTTTGACCAATCATCGCGCAACCGCCCATTCCACCAAAAAATCCAGTTATGATATTTGCAAATCCTTGGGCCATAGACTCTTTATTTGGACGGCCTCTAGTATCAGTCATATCATCAATTAAATTAAGAGTTAAAAGGGTTTCAATAAGACCAATAGCTGCTAATAGAAGTGCATAAGGTAAAGTAATTTTGAATGTTTCAAAATTTATCGGGACGAGAGGAATATTAAAATCTGGAATACCTCCAGCAATTGAACCTAGGTCACCAACTGTTTTACTGTCGATCCCAAAAAATGCAACTAGCCCTGTTGTTGCTATAATCGCTGCCAATGTTGATGGAATAGATTTTGTAATTCTAGGGAGGAAATAAATAATGGCAACTGTAATAGAAATCAAACCTAACATAATATAAAGCGGCATGCCCTCCATCCAAACAAAAATCCCATCGCTATTGATAGTTTTGAAGTGATTAAATTGAGCGATAAATATAACAACGGCTAATCCATTTACAAATCCGAGCATTACAGGATAGGGAACCATACGAATAAATTTTCCTAGTTTAAAGAGTGCAAAAATTATTTGTAATATTCCCATCAGTATTACGGTAAAAAATAGATATTCTGGACCATGCTGGACTACCAATGAGACCATTACGACAGCAAGTGCACCTGTTGCCCCCGAAACCATTCCTGGCCGCCCACCAAACAATGAAGTAATAAAACACACTAAAATTGCAGCGTAAAGACCTGTAAGTGGAGAAACTTGAGCAATAAGTGCAAAAGCGATTGCTTCAGGAACCATGGCTAATGAAACTGTTAAGCCACTTAATAGATTAGTTTTAATTTCTGAAAGATTATATTTAAGAGACATTTGAGTAAGCATTAACTTTCTGATGATTGGTTATTGAATTGAAAAAAATTGAGTATTTCAATTTAACACATATACTGTTTTGGAATTGTATTATTAGCTATATTTTGAACGAATTTTTCTTAAATAAAAGGTAATAAAATTTTCAGTATATAAGATGACAATTAATAATAAAATAATGAATACACTTGGACGTTCAAGGAATAATTCAGATTTAATTTTATTTTTGGGTTTATTTTTGAGTATAGATTTTACAGAATTATCTTTAAGATTGCCGATGATATATTGAGCATTTATTTTGTTTGAGATTTCCTGAAGGTAGCCGCTATAAAGCTTAGACAAATAACGATCATATTCAGCCGATGCAACGGAGGGGTCTGGTTCATCTTTACCGCTATCAGAATTTCTTGAACCTGTTGCACCTGGCAGTGAATCATAAATATCCATACCCCAAAAACCAACAAACTTATTTCTTGAGTTATATCGTGGAACTGGAACTTCTTTATTTCCACCAATTCCGACAAAAATTATTTCATTTCCTAAGTTGAAATTATCTAGGTTGATTTTATTTATAGCATTAACTTTAGGCGCTTCGTCACCATCAGTAAAAAAAAGAATTTTAGAGGGAAAATTTAAACTATCCTGCATTTTGGCAGCAGACTTAATTCCAAAAGTTATTCTTGAATTACCCTTCCATGCCATTCTCCACTCAAGCTTATCAATAGTATCAATAAGTTCATCATAATTATTACACTTCTCCACAGGTTCTATGATGGACGCTACGTTGTCAGCAGCAAATATATTAATACTAAAAAAACTACCACATTTGGAGGAATCAACAATTTTTTTAAGCAATAGCTTTGTGTAATCAATTCTAGATATACTTTCATCATTGAAAAATAAATCTTTAGCATTCATTGATTGACTTACGTCTACTAAAAGCATGTAGCTAGATATAGATTTTTTTATATTAACTACTGGATTGTTTTTTGCAACAAGACAAAGAATAATACAAGCAATTAGAACTAAAAATTCTTTTTTGTACCTGATTAAATTTAATAATTTTGATTTCATGGAAGACCAATTGGAATATTACTTAACTCCTGAACAGCTTGTTCAGAAATAATTTTGGAGGGTTCTTTGGGCATAGATGAATAAAGTATACTTAAATTAAATTTAGCTAATTCATTGTATGGATTTAATTGTAAAACTTTTTCATAAGCAATTACTGAACTTTGTAGTTTTTGAAAATTTTCGATTGTTAGCATTCCATCATCACTCAATGGTTTAGTTAATGCGTCTTGAAGGTAATTAGTTGCGATATTGAAATATACAACATCAATTTTATTAGTATTAGGAAATTTCTTTAATAGCATGTTATATTTCTCAATAGCATTTTCAAACTCACCCTGCTTACCTAGTAAATATGCAGATGAATATATCGTTAATTCCTCATAATCTCCATCAATAATTAATTCATCTCCTAATAGTTTTTGATTGGTAACAGTAATTTTTTCTCCCTCAATCATATTATTAATTCCAAGGAAGACAGACACTATCAAGATAGAAAATAAAATAGTATTATTTAAATTAATAATTTTTTTTAAAATGTACACTAATTACACCCTTAAATTTTTGATTAAAATAAGTAAAATAAGTAATCCTAATAATATATTCAATAAAATAGGATTATAATTTTTTCCTGGAATATCTTTTTCTATCTCAATAGGTCTTTTCTCATTTGAATCAATATCTTTAATTGCATTAGAAAGTGCATTTGGATTTTCAGCCTCGTACGCTTTGTATTCAGTATTAAGAGATTTAAAAAATAAGTCCAATTTAATAACTGTTGGTTCACGACCTTCGAGATAAGTATTACTTGCAAACAAACTAACATCATTTGGTTCTTTTATAATTATCCAGTAAAGATTAATTTTTTTTTCAGATAAGACATTTGATATTTCAGTTTTTACTCTCTTAGAAATTTTACCTGCCCCATCTGATAATAAAACCAATGCTTGCGAACCAGTAGTTTCTATCTGACTAAACATAAATAAACCAGAGGTTATTCCAGAACCTATATTAGTTTGGTTTACAGAAGAGCCTGTAGCGGCATCAATTGCTGCAAATGTATATTCTCTATTTTTTGTAATTTTAGAACCGTATAAAGCTGAATTTGAAAAACCAACAATTCCAAGCATATCTAATGGTCTGCTCTTGATGAAGCTTTTAAGAATTCGCCTTGTTGCAAGGGATTTTACTTCAGATTTATTTTCATCATTCCCAATAAAGGGTTTAGACATGCTGACACTCCGATCAATAACAAATACTAATTGGGCTCCTTTGCCAACTTGAGTAATTGTAGATGAATTTGACCAAGGGTTAGCTAATATAAATATGCTAACAATTATCACTAATGACATAATTATTTTAATTATTAGGTTAATATTCTTTGAAAAATTATCTTGGTGAAATATATTGATATTACTTATAATAAATTTGTCAGAAACCGAAACTAGGAATGGTAAAATTGCTAAAGGTAGTAACAAAAGCCAATATGAATTTATCAAATTCATTTACACTTTTCTTTCAATTTCTTTAAGAGTTTTCGTAAAGTTATAAATTTCATTAAACCTTACTTTTGAAAAATATGTTTTAGATGAATAAATTTCAAAAGATGAAACATTTACGAAGATATTAATTTCATGTTTAATCACCTGGTATTTAATATTATTATTAATTAAGTCTTCAAAATTAGAACTATCAATATTTTTTTTTAATGTTTTATTAAAAGCATCAGTAAGAATCAAAATTGATTTGACATAATTATCTTTCTTATTATTCAGGTGAAGAATTTTTATCTTTTTATGAGCTTTAGCAAATGGCCCATTCATTCTATTTATAAAAGTTAGGTTTATGTTTCTATACAAAATAATAAGTAACACAAAAAATATAATGCAATAAAGGACAAAGTCATAAATCCAATTTTTTTCTATTATTTGAGGCTTTATTTGATCAATTGAATTTGATAAAACATTATTGAGGTTAACTTTAGCGACTCTTGTAAACCAAAATGTTTGTTGAGGCATTTCAATATCACCATCTTTTATTTTGTATCTATGTAAAGGTAACTTATATTTACCACCACCTGTTTTTATATAATTTTGATATATTATTTTATTAATAAATATTTTTTGACCTGCAACATCTATAATTTTGCTTGTTTGCTTTATGAATTTTAAATCTTTGTTTTTTTTAACAATTAATTCTGGAATCTTTATAAATTTTTTATTCGAAATTATTTTATCTTGAATAACAATTAAATCACCTAATTTATAGCCATATTTTACATCCACCACTTTATTTTGAGTAAGATAGTTCTCCGCTGCTTTTATATTAAATACTGTAAGAAGAGTAATAAGGATGAGAATTTTTTTCATATAAATGTACTTAAAAAATATTTTTGTATTTCTTTCATATTGATTTTATCGTTAAGAACTATCTGCTTTATTTGTTTCTTAGAAAAAATATTAAAAATTTTATTCTTTGTTTTGTTGTACTCTAGCAGTATCTTTTCCTTGATACTTGGCCTTAAGAATATTTCATGCTCTGAATTTTTTTCTGAATCAATAAATTTTCTAAACCCATAACTTGGTAACTTATTTATTTCCTCTTCGGAGGAAATAAATAAAGGTATCACATGGTGAGTTGATAGCAGATTTAATATATTTTCAGTTTCATCTGGTGGGTAATGAAAATCAGATATCCAAAAAACTAATGATTTCTCTTCTGGCAAGTATTTATTAATACTTTTTATCGCATCACTAGATGATCTTTCATTGATAAATTCGATATTATCAATCCATTGGTTAATGAGTTGCTGATTATTTCCAGGCTCCAATATAAATTTTTTTTTGATGAAATCGTTGTAACAAATCATACTAAATCTGTCTCCGTGATTTATGGCCGAGTTAGCAATTATTTTTGATATCTTCTTAATTAGTAAATTATTATTTTTTGCAACAAACATTGAGCTAGAAACATCACATAGCACTACTAAATTAATTGGATTATTTAGGTTGTAGGTTTTAACGTATATATTTTCAAATGGGTCTGTAATCGAATTTTTAATATCTATGCGTGATAAATTAGGGTAATCATTGAAATTCTTTGATCCACTATATTCAAAGTCATTACCAATCTTTGAGCTTAGATTATTACCATAACTATTATTTCTTGAGCGCCATGAAATAGAATATGTAAAATGATTAATTTCCATTTTTAGTTTAATTCTGGTGTTGGGACTTTTAGCAATATTTCGTTTGTAAATTGTTTGAGTAATTCAATTTTGTTATTTTCATAAATACGGTTTATTACTAGCCTATGTGCCATAATTTCATGGAAAATTTCATTTATATCCATTGGCTCAATATAAGTTCTTTTATTTAACCATGCGTTAACTTTTGCTGCTTTGATAAGCATAATCATTCCTCTAGGGCTGGAACCTGCAATAATAAAGTCGTCAATATCAACTTCTTTAATATTGATATTAAATTTACTTGGGTTTTCAGTAGCTAGCCATAAATTCTCTACATAACTTTTTATGTGATCGCTTGCTTGTATATTATCTTGAATCGCATTAGATACTTCATTTAGCTCTTTGCAGTCAAATTTAGGTTTAGGCATTTCCTCAATTAATTTGGCAGTATTTTGAAATTTAGTATCGAAAATTATGGCATCACGCAACTCTTTTTTTTTGGGAGCTTGTATTGAGATTTCCATCATAAATCTATCTCTAGCAGCAGCAGGCAACTCAAAAGTTTCATTTTTTTCAACTTGGTTTCGATCAGCAAATACAACCATGTTAGGTAGGTTAATCTCTTTATTAAATGCACTGATTGATTTTTCTGCCATTACTCTTAAAAGTAAAGAATGTACTTGTGGTCTTGCTCTATTTATCTCATTAAAAAAGAATATTGATAGATCCTCACCTTTTTTTAGGAGAGGTCCATTTGATATGTTTGGCTTACCGTCTTCACTAATTGATGCATGGTAAATAATATCATTTGGCATCATATCAACCGTTCCTTCAACTCGCTCATATTCTCCACCAATGAGTTTTGTAATAATTTGCAATAGTGTAGTTTTACCGACCCCAACACCTCCCTCAAGCAATACATGACCTCTGGCAAATAGGCTTACAATAATTAGTTTTATTGCTTTTTCTTGACCTAGAATATTTTTGTTTGCATCTAATTGAATTTTTTCTGCATAGTCTCGCCATTCTTGAATTTTTTGAATTGATGTACTTTTGTTATTATTTTCCACCACAAAAATCCTTTGAATATTTAATAAATAATTTAATTAATTTTACATGCAAATATGAATATAGCAATCTAGGAAGTTATGGTTTGCTTGATTGTATTTGCAGTTCTAAATGCAGCTTCGAAGGCACTCTCAATCCTTCCATGAGTTAACCAATCTCCGCACGCAGCAAGATTATTTTTATAATCAATTAATAGATTAGATTCTTTTTGTTTTATGATATTTGCATATCTCCAACCATGAATATCAATATGATCTGCCCGACTTGTATCATGACCTATAATGCGTGTTGTTTCTTTATTTAGGTATGAAATAACACTCTCTCGATCATCGGATAAATGCTTTTCTGCCCATGAATTAGTCGAATGGATGAGCATAGTAAATGGTTTAGCCCTGTCTGGTTTAGAGTTATTAATTGATATCCAACTTATATCAGCATTAGTTATAAGTGCTGCATCCCATGACAATGGAAGTGCTTTATTAAATCCAAGCATCAATGAAAAACAACCAGTCATTTTTTTATTAAGCAACTCATTTTGGTACTTGAATTGTTTTGGGAGGATTTCAGCTGATTGAATGGGAGGGGCTGTAGATATAACCCAATCAAAAACTCCTAAGTTATTTTTGTTGTCATCAAATAATTCCCAACCACATTTAGTATTTTGAACTATTCTATCAATCTTAGTATTTAATTTTATATCAAGATCTTTAGATAAATATTTAGCAATTGAATTCATCCCAGGAGCTCCAACATAATGCGGGTATTCTGAATCCCAAATAATTTTTCTCACTATTTTACTACTATTAAATTCTGCAAACCTAGCATGCCATTGTTTGATAATTTTTTTTTTAATTAATGGCTTGATGAAATCTATAAAATTTTTATTTTTAGCTATAAAAAATTGAGCACCATGATCAAATTCATATTGGTCAGCTCGACGGACGGCTATTCTTCCTCCTACATTTTGACTTTTCTCAAAAATAGATATGCGAGCAGTATTTTTAAGTATCTGAGCAATTGTTATAGCTGAAATACCAGCTCCAATAATGGCAATTTTCATTTATTTAATAATCTTGATGAGAGTATTCATTAACATAACCTCACTTCATCCCAAATCTAAGCTTAAATATTGTAAAAATAAAAGTTATTATAAAAATAAATAAATTTCTTTTTGTTTCTCCAAACATACGTTTTTTAAAATAAAAAGGGACTTCTTTAATTTTTATGCTCGGATTATTTTGACAAACTTTATAAATTATTTCCTCTACAATATCAAAATTATTCGACTTTAATTTTAAAGACTTGATATCTCTTGTTCGATAAATTTTGAAGCTATTAGAAACATCTTTACATGGTATAGATAAAATATAGGCATAGGTCCAATTAAGAACTCTGCTCATTATATTTAATAGTAAGTTATTCTCTGTTTTCCCGTTACCAACGTATCTTGAAGCTACAATAATTTCATATTTATGCCTAAATTTTAATAATTTTGGTATGAATTCTGGCGTATGTGATCCATCAGCATCCATAAATAAAATAAACTGGCCATGGACTTCCTTAACTCCGGTTCTGATGGCTGATCCGTATGAATTATTATCTAACCGTTTTAAATATTTTATTCTGTATTTTTGACATAATGCTTCTGTCTCATCTAAGGGCTGGGTAGTGTCTACAACTAAAATTTCAAATGATATTTTAGATAATTTAAAAATTGCAATAAGCCTAGGTATAAGATGAATTAAGTTTTCTTCTTCGCAGTAAGCAGGAATAATTACGCTAATATCTTTATAATTTCTATTCTCCACACTTAGCCACCCATTGAATCATTTCTTTAATACCTTGCTCTTTATCGACTAATGGAACCCAATTAAACATTGTTTGGGCCTTTGTAATATTTGCTACAAAAACTTTCTGATCATTCTTTCTCCATGGGAGGCAATCAAAGTTTAGCTGTATATTTAATTCAATCTCTAAAGTCTTAAAAAGTTCTAGTAAGGATAAACTATTTTGCATGCCACCACCAATATTGAAGGCTTCTCCTGCACATACACTTACTTTATCTATGGCATTGAAATAACAATTGACTAAATCACTTGAAAATAAAACATCTCTAACTTGTTTCCCATCACCTGAGATGGTAATTGGTTTAGTAAGTTTTCCATTTTTTTTAAGTATTGCTTGGCTTATAAACCAACCGATCCAACCTTGGTTGAAAGTGCTAAATTGCCTAGATCCAAAAACAGAAGAATGCCGAAATACAATCGTATTAAGGCCATAATTTCTATGATAATCCAACATGTATTGATCAGCTGAGCCTTTTGAGCAGCCATATGGTGATCTAAAGTCTAAGGGAACTTGCTCATCAAAACCATTATTAAAATCTGTAGATTTGTATCTTGTTGTACCTTCATCGTAGCGCAAACCCTCAAGATCACCATATACTTTATTTGTTGACGAGTAGACAATAGTGGCAGAGGAACCAGAAATACGAAGACTTTCTAATAAATTAATAGTCCCTAATACGTTAATTTCAAAATCTTGTCTTGGTTCTTTTAGGGATGTTGTCATAGCAACCTGACCCGCTAAATGAAATATAATGTCTGGATTTGATAGCAATAATGCCTTATCAACATCATCAGCTTTTTGAATATCGGCTTGAATAAAATTGAAATCACCAAAAGTTTTTAACCAGATTAGATTTTCAGATGAACCTAATCTTGAAAGATTATCGAACACGGTGAGTTTATGGCCACGCCTTAATGCTTCCCTTGCTAAATTAGATCCTAGAAACCCACAACCACCCGTGATAAAAAAATGCATATCTATTTACCTTATTAGAGATTTTTCAAATTCTATAGTTTTTAACAAGCCAGTTTTTAAAGTATATTGGGGTTTCCAGCCTAATTTTAGTAAATCAGAAATATTAACTATTGACACCATGACCTCGTTTTCTCGATAAGGAATGGCACCGAAATTAAGCTTTGTAACTTCACACATAGATAACTCCTTAATTAACTCAACTAAAGTTTTAATTCTAACACTGGTACCACTTCCCACTTCATATTCATAGAATCCATTTTTTTGATTAGATATATTCTTAAGAATAACTATAAAAGCATTTACAACATCATCTATATAAATAAAATCTCTTTTTTGTTCTCCTGCAGTTAAATTTATTCCATCAGAATAATTAAGCATCTCTTTAATCATCAAGGCCACGAATTTAGAAGGATCGTCTCCTGGCCCGTAAAAATGTTCAAGTACAACATTTACGCAGATTAAATTCTTAGAGTAAGTTTCAAGCCAAGAAAGAAATTGTTTTTTTGATAGACTGTAGTGATTTATGCGCTTATCTAAAATGGTGTCAGTATTAATAAAGCTTTTAACATTAGTAACTGATGCGGCGTAAAGTATTTTTAAGGGTAATAATAAATTTGCTTCAATAGTATCAATAGGTTTATTTTCGTTCCGCCCGTAATTTGTTGCACAGTGAAGGATGGAATCAATTTTATGTTCGCTAAAATAATCAATGAAATTAATACCTTCAAGCGCTACAAGATTTACTTTATCTAAGATACCATTAAGTCGAAGTAAGTTAGAATTTTGCCTTTTTAAACAGTGAACCTCGTA